>Ga0209830_10000937_pt1 | contig 27492 bp, 26 predicted proteins | sample ArcticOcean_MG_C_12_FD_187439 | JGI IMG/M metagenome (GOLD analysis project Ga0209830, IMG submission 187439) | Marine microbial communities from western Arctic Ocean - ArcticOcean_MG_CB8_130 (SPAdes) (version 2) | ecosystem: Environmental > Aquatic > Marine > Oceanic | place: Arctic Ocean...
CATTGACCAGGGGCAATTGCCAACAACGTCTACTGCAGATGCAGCAGAATGGCTTGAAGACCTTGGAACTCGCGTACAGGCTGGAAATTACACCGATGAAGGAATTGAACTGTATTACACTGATATCGTCAGTGGAACCATTCTTTTCCTCAATATCTTCCTTGGCTTGATTCAGATTTTCGATTATATTATCATGATCCCAATTGTTATTCTTTCAATTTCTGTATTGATTTATGGATTGGTACTCTCGCTGGAACAGCGGCGTAGAGAAGTCAGTATACATCGTGTAATAGGTGCAGATGCCACGAGCCTACAAAGTATGGTGCTGTTAGAATTGTTCGTCATGTCTTCTGTAGCCTGGTTGGCAGGATACCTTCTGGCTTTATTTGCAGTCCCAATCGTTCTTTCAGCAGTCGGGTTCATGGAATTTAGAACCGGCGACTTTGATGTTAATCCAACTTTAAGTATCGGTGCAACTATTTTCACTGCAGTAACAACCCTCGGTCTTGCTATGCTATTCGGCCGCAGCCGTGCCCGTGAGTTCATAGAGCTTGAAATCGAAGAAGGAGTACGAAAAACTTCAGCCAAAACAGAACCAAAACGCTGGCTTCACTGGCTTGCGTTCCTATTTGGAATGATCTCAGTTACCGATACCTGGCTCGAAATAAATGTTAATGAAGATGGTCTTGTTTCCAATTTCTTCATCGAAGGACTACTGGGGATTTTTGGTCCGTTTGCACTTTGGATAGGCGGAGCGCTTCTTCTCGGTAGAATTGGTGCCAAGGGTCCACAGATAATGCAACTAATATTCGGTCGAACATCTCTGTTAAAGGATGTAAAACGTGGTCTCAAAGGTTCAGGTTCAACAGAATCTGTAAACCGACTTGCTGTTATTATGCTACTTACTCTTTCAATTGTCACACTCGCAGCAGTTCAAGGCTATACGGGAACATTGGTTGATGAGAAGACCACCGATGCAACCGTTGGTTCTGATTTAAAAATCACTCTTGAGCAAGAATATAATGAGGCACAATTGCTTGATTTTATCTCAAACTTTACCGATGGTGATGTTACATCTATTGCTACAACAGTGCCAACTCTTGGTAAAGCAATTAACGAGCAACTCTTCTTATCCGATTCTAACGGTGGAGATAAATTACAAACATGGGTATTACTAGATGGTAATGAAGATGTATTGCAATGGAGCGAACAAGCATTGCCAGGAACAGATGTTGATGCAGCCATTGCAGCCTACCGCAACGGTGGTTTTAGTGCTGGAGAAGATGCTGCGTATTCATTGGATATTGCAGGTTCTGGTCGAGGCGATGAAAACCGTCTTGATGATGTATTACTCAAACCAACGAGTGCTCAGAGTGAAAATGTATCTTTTACTTGGGAAGAACTTACCTTAAATTTCTCTACAGGGGGAACAACTCAACCAAACGCTATGGATCTCTTCATAGCCTATTCATCACTGATGGAGGGTGATTGGTCTGGATTAAATCTATCCGGACAAAATTTAAGCGGACGAGATTTCGGTCCGGTTGACCTTACAGGAACTGACCTTTCGAATGCAAACCTTGCAGGGGCAAACCTCAGCCAATCCTTGTTCTATAATACCAATTTGCAAGGTGCGGACCTTTCAGGTGCTAACCTCCGAGGGGCCATAATTGTGAATTTCGGAGGAGGTTCGTTAGAAGGTGCGAATCTCATTGGAGCTGATATGACTGGAGTCTTTGGAATCGCAGATATTTCAACTGCAAATCTCGGTAATGCAACCTGTCCAGATGGTACATCAGCAGATGAAAATAATTGTTCAATGCAACTTGCATCATTGGATTTGCAAACGCCGCCACCCCTTGCAGCCCCACTCTTTTTGGCAGGTTCATCTGTTCAAATTGTCATAACACCACATACTAGCAGCATGTATTACATGGGAGTCCATGAGTATATTCCAGGTGTTAGTTCGGCAACCATGAGTTCGTCTCTCATTATTGGAGAGGCATCATGGCGATCACTCGTTGGGCCAGACGCTGTTGCCAACTATACTTCGTCGGTTTGGATTGTCAATGTCGATGGAGTTAGTGGTGATTCTCTTGAAGCACTTGCATCAACGTTATCGGCTGATTTCAGAGTCTCCAGCGTTTTGGATTGGTCAAGTTCGCACAAGAGTGTTGAGCGGGACGGAGGACTTATCTTTGGAACGCCTGGTCTACTTTCATTACAATTCGTTGTGGCTAGTATTGCTGCAGTCGCATCAAGTTTCGTGTTTTTATCCTTGGTATTGAGTCAACGTCAGAAAGAATTGGCAGTCCTCCAAGCGATCGGGGCATCTCCAAACCAAATCATTCGGTTAGTGTTGTTCGAGATTCTTTCCATCGTCATGGTTTCAATGGCACTTGGTATTGTTCTTGGAATAGGAGTGGCACTTTCATTCAACGGTTTCTTTGACATATTTGGATTCATATTCCAAATTTTCGGTGGGTCATCAACATCCATTGAACGAACATTGGTTTACCCGTGGTATCAATTGTTACTTGTGTCATTATCTGTATTTGCTGCAGTTGTTGTTGCATTATTGGTGACAACTCGTAAATCCTTGAAATCTGACTTAGCCAGTGTGCTGAAGGGGGAGTGAAGATGAAAGAAAGTATATTACAAGCATCCGGGCTTTACCACGTCTATGAATCAAAGGCTGAAGATGGCAATGTAGTTGCTTTACGTGGATTACATCTTGACATGAAAGAAGGTGAAGCAATAGCAGTTGTTGGTCCATCAGGTTCAGGTAAATCCACTTTGATGAAGTGCCTTGGTGGTTTGATGAAAGCCAGCGCAGGTTCGGTATCATTAGCCGGAAAAAACATGACTAGGCTGACAGGAAAGGAATTGGTGACACTACGTCAAAAGACAGTATCATTCATCTTCCAAGAAGGTAATTTATTACCTAATATGAATGCTAGAGATAATGTTGCACAACCATTACGTCACCAAGGAGTATCCTCTCGTAAGTCCTTGAAATTAGCAGATTCGATGTTGGACCGTCTTGGCATCCTTCCTAGGGCTTATGCACTACCAAAGATGCTCAGCGGTGGTGAGCAACAACGAGTTGCTATTGCACGTGCTCTGATTACTAACCCACGGCTTATTTTTGCAGATGAGCCAACAGGAGCACTCGATCCAGTAACTAGCCGGGAAGTTCTTGGTATGTTCAAAGACCTACATCAAAACGAAGGGGTTTCATTCTTTATTGTGACTCATTCAAAGGAAGTAGCATCATTTGCAAATCGTTCTTTAGAATTGCGTGATGGTCGCTTTGTCGCTGAACACGGTGATGATGTTGATGTTGAAGATTTGAGTAAGGATAGAGAATTGATTATTGATGAAACTGGTACAGTTACACTACCTCCAGACTTACTGGTGAAACTTGGTGGAGCTGGCCGTTATACTGTTGGAAATGTCAGCAGTGGAACTCTTACATTACAAGGCGAAGCGATTGAATCGATGGGCAAGATGGAACTTGCTAGTGCATGCCCTGCATGCAAGCATGATTACGCTGATAGCGAAGACCAACTATGCCCATCTTGTGGTTCAAGCCGACCGATGGTTGAGGTTTAGAAATGAAAAGAGTTGTAACTATTTTAGGATATTTAGAAGGACTTTCTTTCTTGATTTTACTATGTTATGCTATGCCTATGAAGTACTTGTTTGACGACCCTGCACCTGTGTCACTATTTGGCGCAGTCCATGGTTTTTTGTTTGTAGTATATGTCGCAGCATTATTTTTCGGTGTTGGTAAACATTGGAATAGCCGAGCCTTGATACACGGATTTGCAGCAGCGGTATTGCCAGCAGGCCCATTTATCTTCAATAGTAGGTTAGACTCTGGAAATTATAAGTTACAATGATTATACTTTAACGCCTTCAGGCCAAAGGACAAGAATCAAAGTTTTACCACGCGTTTTTGGGGTGTGAGTTGTATTTCTATCCATCCAAACTAGCGATCCTGTAGGATAAGTTCCACTTTCATCCCATACTTCTCCTTCGAGCACTAGGTATGCTTCTCCACCAGGATGTGTATGGGGCATGAAAGCATCGACCTCAACTTCAGAATCTGCCTCATACAGTACAAGTGAACAAGCATCTTCTCTGTGAAGTCTTCCAAGACGAACTCCAGTTCCGAAATCTTTCCACTTGACATTTTCATTGAGCCACTCTCTGTCGATGTTAAATCCGAGCCAATTTGCCATGTCGTGGGTGAAGACCATGTATTGCCGAAGACGGTCAATCAATTGAGCGCTTCTGTTGGTTCCAATCACAGAGATTAGAGGCAATCACTTTTTTATGGGGTATATTTACCCGCAATTATGGAGAAGCGTCGCCGTGATCTTTCTGTAACTCTTTATCGAATTCTCTTATATCTGTCACGAATGCGTGAAAGAGAAAACAGTACGCGTAGACTGATGCGAATCGAACGAGCAGTCAGTGTCGATCGTAAGGAATTACGTTTGCACCTTGAAAGAATGACTGAATCCGGCCATGTTGCAATGAATTATATTGAAACACGAGGTCGTGGAGGACACCCAGTGATTGTCTATGACATTACTGAGAATGGCAAGACCCTTCGTTCAGATATTGGCCGCTGGATCGATTTAGGTGTGAGAATGGGTTACTATCCGGAAGAATTCTTTTATCTTCCTTCTGACGATTGATTGCGGGTATTTTATACCGGTATAAGTAACCACGTCTGGTTAAGTATGTCTGCACTATCCCAAGAACATGTCTGGAAAGAAATCGGTGGATAAGGTCTCAAAAGGCCTTACTTCACTTATTGATGAATTTTCATCCGCAGTTAAAGAAATGGTAAACGCAGGTGAAGCTACAGTTGTAGAACTTGCAGTTGGCTCAAGTCGAGTCATAAAGGCTGCAATTAATGCAACCGGTGAAGTGACAAAGATCACAGTGGAAACTGCGAGTAATGTTATTGGTACTGTTTCAGAAGGCGTGGTACGAACAGTTAGTTCGAAAGCTAGACATGGAAAAAATGAAGAGGAATGAATATGATACAAAATATGATGATGAATATGATAGTAATTGGAATAAGTTCTGTTGCGGCTGGAGTTGCAGTAAGTACCTTCAAGCACTACTACGAAAAGTATGCTGAGATAGATGATATGAAAAACATCGGAATTCAAGAGGTTGTTCTTGTGACCGAAACAACGGAGGTGGAAGAATGATACCTCTTATTGTTGGAGCATTTGGAGTTGGTATGTTAACTCTAGAAGTGATGTCAGTCGCAGCAACTGCAGGTTCTGGATACGCACTTGGGCGTAAATATGGGCGCAAAATTTGTAAAGTTCTCGATCAAGGAGAATCTATACTTATCTCATCGGTTGATAAGTTTAGAAACTAAACTTTGATGGGTTATCGGAGTATGGCATAACGTGATTCAACCACTTCAGTTACCAGAAGTCCCTCCAGATGGCCCTTGGGCGGCCTATGTTTTGGTTGTAATTTGGCTTCCATTAGTGCTTAGGGCAATGTTTTTACTAATTCCATTTAGAAAGGTGATTGGAAAATTAGCACCACATTCTGGCTGGGCTCTTAAGAAATTGAAAGAGTTGCCAGTTAGAGGATTTGGTTTATTGGCTATCAATGAAATATTTGCTTTAATGATACCTCCAATACTTGTGCTAATTATTAGATTTTCAAACAACCCGATCGGCTGGCAAAGTTGGTCTGCAGTATCAAATGTAGGCGGGATTGTATTATTTGCAAGTTTGCTACTATGGATATTTTTCGATGTGTTGAGGATAATGCGAGTTCGACGCATGATGAAAGCCGTTGAGAAACATGACATTGCAAAATTGCGCAAAGTGGCCGATGCAAGTCTTGGAGTTAGAGGTTTATTGAGGAAATTTTCAAGAAGGGATACAGATGAAGGTGATGCTGGACAACAAACAGTTACCCAAACCGGTGGAAAAATTGCCAAAAAGTCACTCAAAGTTTGGGGTGCTCGTGTATTGATGGCACGAAAACTAACCCCTGCTGGCTTGGTCAGCAGTATTGCGTTAGGTGCTGCTGTTGAAGTGGCAAGAGTTGGAGCAGGTAAAATAACTGATAGAGTTGACAAAAAACTACAGGAAGAATTTAACAAAGTCTCCAAAGTAAATACCAAGACATTGATGGTTCTATTACTAAGGGATTTAGCAATGGGCCTTATTCCAATCTTGATTCTGGCTTATGTCCCAGTAATCTTGCCTTGAGCATTATAAAGTTAGATTTCAGCCGCCATGTTGAAGAATTGCCGGCGTTGACCTATGGATAAGGGGATACGATGTCACTACTCATTCTGATGCGCCACGGTCAATCAATGTGGAACGCAGCCAAGTTATTCACTGGTTGGGTTGATGTTCCACTAACCAATGTTGGAATAGATGAAGCCATACAAGGTGGCAAAGATATCGCTCATCTGGCAATCGATGAAGTTCATACTTCTACTCTAATCCGAGCACAAATGACTGCAATGCTAGCACTGGCTCAGCACAATGGTGGTAAAACACCAGTATTCCAATACTCTCAACCTGAAGGTGGAGTTGAAAATGTTTCACAAAATGAATCAAGAATGATTCAGTGGGCCCAAATTAATGGCGATCAAGATACGGATAGCATTCTACCCATTTTTGTTTCATGGCAACTAAACGAGAGAATGTATGGTGATTTACAGGGACTAAACAAAGATGATACACGTCAGAAATATGGTGACGAACAAGTCCATATCTGGAGACGTTCATACGATGTTCCACCACCAAATGGGGAATCACTTGAATTGACAGCACAACGCACATTACCTTATCTTGAAAAATCAATTATTCCTTCTTTACAGTCCGGAAAGAATGTATTCGTCGCAGCTCATGGAAATTCACTGCGCAGTATTATCATGTCACTTGAAGGATTAAGCCGTGAACAAGTGCTGTCATTAGAAGTTCCAACTGGAATACCAATGGTTTACGAGTTTAGTGATAATCAATGGAATAGATTACAAACATTCTAGAAATTTTAATTGGTGAGATTATGGTTGAGCTTCCATCAAAAACAAAAAGAAATCTACTCATCGTATTATTACTATGTTCACCTTGGTTTGTTTGCCAAGTTTGGATTCAAGTTTCAGCACCGAACGAAGTTTGGACTTCGATGCCAACCTGTCCTACTGATTCACAGAACTGCGTTCATTTGGGAGGAGGTGCTTCACAATACGAAGTGCCTGATGAGATGAGTAATGAATTACAATCCAATGCTACTACTGTATGGCTATCATTACTTGATTGGGTTGAGGAAAATGATTTAGAAACTCTGCACAAAGAAACTAATGGTACATCTGATTACTATATTCATTTAGTCGAGAGAACAACATTTTGGAGGTTCCCTGACGACTTAGTGGTACGAATCACTCAGAATGAAAATGGTGATGCCAATCAAACATTATCTGGTTCAGTAATTGAAATACATTCGCAAAGTCGCCTAGGTCAAGATGACTTGGGAGTGAATAATCGTCGCTTAGAGGCACTTCATAGTCACTTGAGTGATGCTGAATCAATTTGAGATTAGTAGAACTCAGCAGAGAACATAACAACCATAACAATCAGTGGCAATATTATTGCTACTAAATTGGCTATGAGTGCAGATTTCACTTTCTCTGCTTCTGGGTGACCTGGTTCAGCGCTTCCAATGTTTAATTTAGTCGCCATACTAATTGCCCCGAACACACTGATTAGCCAGCATAAACCAGGACCCATGATTCCAAAAATAGTAGATACGATACCCATTATTAACCAATCTTTTGCATATATTTTCTTGTATGATTGCGCATGTTGCACAGGGATGTTGAATGGAGAGGCACCTTGACTCATTTGCGGATTAACAGTCCCCATCATTACTGGCTGAGGTGGTTGATTGATCACTTGTGGTTGAGGTTGAATCGGTTGTGGTATTACTTGGGTAGGTGCTTCGCCCCACGGTGTAATCGGGTCAGTCTTGCCGGAATCGTTTGGCTGCATATAAGCGGCTAAGACTCTCAAAACTTAAATTATACCCCGGTGACATAAATAAAAAATTTATTTTTCATCATATGATTTTAAATGCCTTTAGCGATTAATCATAACAGACGGACTACATGGCCTCGGCCTGAATCCAATTTGGTGAAAAATATGACAGATCGAAAAAACAATCCTGATGAACACAAATTTGGCCGCAATCATCGCCTCAAAGTGAAGAAGGGTAAAGGTAAAGTAAACAATCAAAACCATAGAACAATCAGTTCATATGGTTCAAATAATTATGGCAACGATAATAATTATAAGCAAATTGATTTGCATAATAATGCTTTACATCAAGCCAAGGATAGAATTAAAGATGAATTAAGAGATGCATATTCAGATTCCTTGCCTGGAGTTAAATTCATCCATGGCAATAATAATGGAACTGCAATAAGAGATTGGTTGCGTAGTGAATCATTCCAACAATTCATTTCCACCAAAAAAATGACTGCTAATCTGTGGTACAATAGTGATGGAGTTACTAATATTTCATTTGGAATAAATAATTGAATCTTTATTCATCATAGGCTTGCCAATCATCTTGGCCAGGTTCTCTATACCACCAATAGCCATCTTCGTCTTCAAACCATTCAACGCCATTTTCATCAACAGAATAGCCTTCATCATCATCTTCCTCTTCATCTGGATTTGCAAGGCCTGACTCTTCAGCGAACTTCTTTTTGATGTCGTCAATATCATCTTCAGCACCTGCAAACACTCGATGCTCAGTACGGATTTCGGACTGATGATCTCCAGCGGCTATTGCCTCATCTGATTCTGCGTAGAATTCATCGGTCATACGCGCTTTAAACTCATCGAATTCATCACGTCCATAACTTCCAACAAACTCTTTGCCGCTAGCGGTCATCAAGTCATCAAGATTCTTTCTCTTATCACGTTTTAACTCTGGAGCAGGAGCATCACCTGCATAAAACGCATCTTCTTCTTCAGATAATTTAGGAAAAGACCTACCCTTCGGATCTGCTTCTTCAATCGCTTCAATAATTAGGTCATGTTCCTCTTCATCAATATTCTCTTCTTTGAAATTTTGACTAACAATTTGGACCAACTTTTTGAGGTGTCTTGCGAGTTTTCCCTCATCTCCTTTGTTTTCCTTGGCGAGCTTCTCTACTTGCTTGAGTAGCCTTTCGTACGGGCTTCCGGTTATCGCCCCGAAAATTCGCCCAAGGCCTCCCTTCTTCTTCGCCATGTGACGGCCTTTGCTAAACACCCTCTTCAAGGATTCCGCTAAAGTGTTTGAAGATGACCGCCCTTATCATCTGTAAAGGGTTGGCCAAACTGATTGAGATGGTAGAACAGTGGCTTGTAGATTTGATGGCATCATATAATGCTGAATCTTTAGCCAAAAAAGAGCAATATAGCGCTCAAGTGCATATGCGAGGACATTTGTTTGAAGAACTGGTTTGGTGGGCACTGCAGGCTTTACCCGATGAAATCTTAGTTGGATTAGATGTTGATTCCAAGTCTGCGAATAGACTTGATGTCGAAACTAAATATCGCAGTTTTAGTCATCGGCGAGATTTATTCCAAGGTCAAGGATACATAATCAATGAAGCCCGTATTGTTAATCGTGGAGATTCGTATTCAGTTCATCACCTTCCAGAGGAATGGACAGATGGACTTTTTTCCGGAGATAGAGGGTCGAGGGCTGGAAGATTTACTCATTGGTTGCATACACATCCAAATGCCCCTGCGATTCCTAGTAATGCTGATGCTGATGCAGCCCAAGAAACAAATGGAATTGATATGATTCTTGGTTTGAGGTTTAGTCCAGAAGGGCCGCTTCCTTGGTTTGACGATGTTGAAGGTCAGAGAAGAACCATGGGTGATGCTGCAAAAGTTGTAAAGAAATCAGGCAAAAAAAGACGCTCTTTTTTTGCAAGAAATAGTCTGCCAGTACTCGGAGTAGCTCCGAGTGGTCATAAAATTCACGAATTGCAGTTGATTGCATTTCACAAATCGGGTGTAGGGATAAATGTGGTATTGGTAGATGAAGAAGGCAATCCAATTGAATAATAATAAAAATTGTATTTTCTATAAACACAATATTACAATAATGAATGCACACTCGGAAGTTTATGCACCCATCCTACAATGTCTTAGGGACAAAATTAGAACTTTGTTCAAGTGACCCAATAACAGGCTGGTTTAGAGATGGATGCTGTAATACTGATGATAATGACAAAGGCCTACACACAGTATGCTGTGTCTTGACAGAAGAATTTCTCGAATTTGCAAAGTCACGAGGAAATGATTTGGTCACACCTGCTCCACAGTTTGGTTTTCCTGGATTGAAATCAGGCGACCAGTGGTGTGTTTGTGCACAAACTTGGCATGATGCATGTGGAGAAGGAGTCGCATGTCCAGTAGTTTTGGAATCAACACACGAAGAAACGCTGCAAATTACAACGATTCAATTACTTGAGCAGTATGCACATAAGTGAAGCGGTGATATCATGGAACAATTATCAGAAAAACAATGTATCCCTTGTAAGGGTGGAGTGCCACCATTATCTACCTCTGAAATGGCTCCATTGCTTACTCAACTAAATCCTGATTGGCAAATAGTAGATGGTCATCACCTCTTGCGTGTATGGAGTTTTGATAATTTCGTAAAGGCATTACAATTTACTAATGATGCTGGTGCAATATGTGAACAGGAAGGCCATCATGCTGATTTTGAATTATCATGGGGCCGAGTCAGTGCTAAGGTTTGGACCCACAAAATTGATGCTTTAGTGGAAGCGGATTTCATCCTCGCAGCAAAGTTCGATACATTAACCAATTAAGCAAACGATTTTTACGGCCAAAAGTCAAGGTTCGCCAAATCAAATTTGATGATTCCGTAATCTGCTCCAATGCTTAGCATCTTGTCGTTGGCTTGTTGATCACTCGACATCGCAATAATCTTGCTTGGCCGTTGAATCTCTTTTCGTTTTACAGCATCATTGAGTGCAACTAACAGGTCATAGCCCTTAGTCGGTGGCATAAAGTGGTCAAGTAACAATATTTCAGGTGAAAATTGTTTTATTAGATTCAGAAAATCCTTTGAATTCCAATGTTGTAAAAAATCAATTTCCGTCATATCAACAGAACCACTGATGAGTAGGGCTTCAATGTCATACCCGTCTTCAAAGGCAAGAACTTTCATTTTGCCCTCTCCACAATCACTCATGGAATTGGTTGCTGGTCCCACCAGTGCGGTGCTTCAAACCAATTCTCATGTCCTTCTTCTCTGTCTATCAATGGTAGGTTGAAAGTGGATGAATCATCCAAATTAACAATGATTCCGATGGCAGCACAAGAACTTGGCAGATAATCTTCACCACTTTCAGTTAACTCAACTCTAATCTCATGTCCTGCTGGAACGATTACATCCATTGGATTGAATTCCATCTTCATTTGATATTCAGCCAATGGAATCACAGGTTTTGCATCATATCCACCATCGCGATATCGCAAATCCATTGTAGCATGTCCAAGACGTAAGTTGGATGTATCATCATACATTGTAGCAAATACTTGTCCACCATTACATGTTCCAGCTCTAACTCCAAGATGCAATGTTGGTAACCCAGAGATGTGTATTTCATCATCAAATGCGGCAATTGTGAAACTGGCAGAAGATGTTGTACTAACTATATTGCCTTGGCTTTGAGCATTGTCTAGAGTAATTTGTTGCCATTCTAAATCCTGAGGTGGCCATGTTTCTTCAACATGCCATCTTCCATCATTAGTTTGCATTTGCACCATCGATTTAGGCTCTTGACCTATGTCTTTGAGGTAATAATTGAACCAAGCATATAATTCAACAGCCCAATCCATTCTACTCATATTTGGATAAGCTTCTGCACCGTATCCACTTCCTAAATCTCCATGCCGATCTGGTTGGTCCGGGTAATTATGACCCCATTGTCCTGAAATAGCGCGGGCATTAATTCCAGCATCTCTCAGTTTCTGATATGTTGGATATGCGTGATATGGGTCAACATTCCAATCCTGCATACCCCATACCAAATAAACTGAGCCGCGATAGTTTTCCAATACATCGGGTAGATGTCTTCTCTCATCCCAATAGTCATTCCATTCTGCTCCACCAAACTCTGCAAAGCCCCAAGTCGATAGAGGATTCAAAGGGCCAATTAAATCATCAGAACAGATTCTCATATCATCTGTTGTTGGGTCGCTAGTTGCTCCTTGGTAAGCGATATCATAGCCCATTGCTCTGGCTTCACTGGAACCGTTTCTGTAGAACATTTCTTGAACTCCTATAGAGCCCGAAATTGGTACAATAGTTTTCAAATATTCAGAAGGCTGTTGTGCAGCTTCCCAGTTTGTTGTACCTGCATATGATTTGCCCATGAGCCCAACATTACCATTTGACCACTCTTGGATCCCTAGCCATTCAACAACAGCCTGAATCCCTGTTTGTTCTCCGAGACCCTTGACATCTTGACAATGTGTTGATTGCCCAGTTCCAAAAGTGGAGGCTTGAGCAAGAGCATAGCCATGGGGGACAAATGTATCGTAAACCCATTTCCCAACACCTCCATCAGGAACGGTATTAGGCGAGGAGTCATCACCGACTCCAGGCATTCCTTCTCCACCGAAGTCGTAGTAAGGGTGTATGGTTAGAATAACGGGTACTACCGTACCATCTGGAACATCCGGCAACCAAAGTGAAACATGCATTACAGGTACTTCAGGAAATCCAACATCCTGTTCACTCGCAGGTAAATCAACTGTAATGAAATGTTCAGTATATGGCAATGCTTCATATGTCCCATTAACTGGTAGTTGTGCTCTTAATGTATCCATTGGTAGATCCATTTTGTAACGTAAATTCAATGGGGTTTCCCACCAATTTCCGGAAAAATCATCTTCGCTTGAATTTTGAATTACAGCATCTCCAATTGTCATAGCCAGCATCAAAAACACTATCGAAATCGCTACAGTCATTGCAGTGGGAATTGTTAATTGACGATGAGAAGAATTTTGTTCCAATAATAAACCAGCATCATTCAATGATTTTTTGGATAAGTTGCCCACTATAATACCGGGAATCTCAGGCAAAGTGGGAAGTTCGAAAAGTTCAGCCTCAAGGACTGAATCATCGGCTACATCACCAATTGCCATGTGTAAAGGCCAGCCGCCTCTCTCTCAAGAGGATAGCGCTTTGAAGAGTCTAAAACTGATATTTTTCACAATTCAATTAGGAGTCTGCAACAGTATTGTTCCACAATTCGCCAATCATTGTTTGATTTGTTCTCTTGCCGACTTCAATTTGATAGACAAAACCTTCAGAATTGATGAATATGGCATGTGGAATAGCCTGAACACCAACATCCTCACCAAGTTTTTCAATGTAGATAAATGGTCTATCAATTGAACGATTTAGATTCTCTTCAGTGCGCTGATGCCAATCGCTCATGTTTAGGTATTGAGGGTCATCTTCGTTTGAAAAAACAACATATTTGCCATTTGGAATTACTTGGTCATAAGTATCTAATGTAGTCTCACAATGAGTGCACCAAGGTGCAGAAAAGTATGCTACCCACGCCTCGCCTTCCATCATTGAGGAGTTCCACATTGTTGAGGTGTGGTCATTGGCTTGCCAATCAGGGAATTGACTCAGTAACTGTTCTTCAACAATCGGTTCACTCACTTCTTCAACTTCCTTAGTCATACTTTCATCTCCGTTTAAGCATCCTGCTAAACCGAAAGAAAGTAACATCATCACTATTAATATCTCTTTTTTCATTTCATTCACCGTCTAATTTCGCATCCAAAATAAAATCATTTTGATTTAGTAACTTTGGAGTTTCTATCGCTGCATATACCATTGTGAATAATATTGCAGGTACCGCAATCAATATCCCAAGGCCAACCGCTTGACCCATGGCATTAGCCCAGAATTTTGAGTCATCTTGTGGTGCTACATAATCGCCCCAAAGAACACCCAGTGGGTCTGCTACTCCGACCATTTTTATTGAAATTATTTTAACTTCCCAAGTAGGTCTTCCCGCTGAGGATGCCGGGTTTTGAATATCTTCTTCACCAGTAGGTTCCTCGAAGGTCGGAACGGATGCAATGGCTGTAATGTGGGACATTCCATCGCGAACGATGCCAAATGTTGCATAACCCTCATCATCTCTATTTTCAGGGTCTAAATTGTGTGCTTCTGTCTCTGCAATATACCATTGTGCATCAGCAGAATCAGGGTCTAATGAACGAGCCATGCCAATAGCACCATCAACATGAGATAGATTTTCATCGTGTTCTAAAGGAATTGTTTCACCGGTACCACCTTGGCCACATTGTGAGGAAGTGGCTGGATAGATACCTATTGCTTTACATTCAGGGTCTCCCGATTGAGTGACGAAATCATCTATTACTCGATGGAAGAATATTCCATCATAGAGGCCCATTTCAATGTGCTCAATCATATTTTGAGTTGTAATAGGAGCCCATTGCTCAAATAATTCCAAAGTTACCACACCTTCTACTCGTTCTTCCAGCACTAGATGCCCAGGGATATATGAGACTTCAATTTCAAAAACAGCATTACCATAATAGGAATCTTTCATCGGAGTATCTTCTTCAACAGGTCCGTCACTCCATGTGCTTGGGTCTATGCCGACACTTCTCCAACTAGGTTGCTCTTCTGCATCAACGATTGCCATGACTGGAAGGCTAGAGAATAGTAGCAAATTGAGAGTAACCAGTACCACCCAGCGCCCAACCATGTCATGCTGAACCTATCTTCCCTCAAGAATGGTGCGGTTAATGTGCTATTCACAGCGGGTAAATAAGACATCTAAAACGACGTGTCTTACCCGTGGTGAAAACCACTTGACCCTTTCCAAGTGCTTTACTTCAAGATCGTAATTACGCTTTAATTGCTCTGAGTATTGCTGCAATAAGGAAATAGTAGAATCAATCCACTGTTCTATTTTTTCTTCCTCCACATTCATATGAATGTGTAAGATGCCTCCTTTTTCTTTCAGACAAGCGATTGCTAATTTCCAAACCGATTGCGAACTTGGTAATAATCCCAAATGACACCTATCTGCGATACCTTCCAATTTTGGCATAGCAAGAGCATTATCACCTTTGTGAATTGTCAATCTCTCGGCCACATTATTTGCTCTTGCACCCCATTGTAATGCAGAGATTGAATAGGGATTTAATTCACAAGCATGAACCAATTGAGCCCCTCCGCGAACAAGCATGGGAAGTGTATAATAGCCAATACCAGCATAACAATCAATGATAGTTTCCCCTTTCAAATCCATATTTCCAATACGATGCCTTTCAGTCACATTTCCCGAAGAATACATTACCTTGCAAGCATCAAAACCGAACTTGACGCCAAAATCTAATAATTCAACCCATGATGAATTTCCAAGTAATAATTGTGCTTGCGATGAACGAATAATATCATTACCAACCTGTCTTTGTTTCCCAATACGTTCAACTTTTAGCGCCTCAGCAACACATTTCCACAATGATAATTGATTCTCTTGAGAAATAATAGAGGTCCATCTTTCACTACTAAATGCTGTTTCAGGCAGAAGGATAAGGTCTCCCAACTTCTCCCACTTGGTGGGTAATTCAGATAACAGTTCGAGAATCATATTCTGTCTCGATTTTGGAGGCAAAAAGTCATCATTAGAAAGACTCTTTTCGATCCATTTTGTAATAGATGCGCGCAATCTCGCATGAGGTTCAACGGAAGGAGGACTTGAGATTGTATTGATATTTTCCATTCGCATCTCAATTTTTTGATCATTGTCATAAATAATGATTTCATCTTCACTAGAAGGGCAGTTTCCATTGACCGGAATTGCCAGAAAGCCATTTCCTAAATTCTTCGGTTGTTTTTTGGAATCCAACCATTTTTTTTCCTTTAAGAACAAGTATAAAGCCTCCCCATGGCCCTTTATTACAATAATTGAAGGAGATGGTTGCATACTTCCATCACCTACCATGGGCAAACCTGTGAGGGGTAACTCCTTTCAATGTCGTGGAACATAAGGAATTATGGCGGAGCCGCAACGGTATAGCGTATACTCAAAAAGAATCACTTCGATTCTGTTGATAGGGTGTTTCTTAATTCAATTATTTGTTCCATTCGTTTCAGCAGCAGGTATGACTACTTGTACTGCAAATAGTGGAACATGTGACGACTATTCAAGTGCTCAAGATGGCACTGCAGACCAGCAAGATTGGGTTGAAGGAGTCTATGTTTTTGATTTGGAAAGCACATCTTCACTACAGATTGAATTGACATGGGCAATTAGAGAATTTAATAGAAGTGCACTCGGGTTTGATGACCCAACATTAAATGCAGCTTTAGCAGCAGATGGATTAGGCCCTGAGGATGGCGCTCCAGCAGATTTAATTCGAACTTACTTCGATGAAACTACAGCAGGACCAGGAACTCCTACCGTCGGTCATAAACTGAAAGTGGAAGTACATGATGCTGTTGAAGAAGCACTTCAATCTGGGTTTGGCGCCGTCACATCAATAACAACAGATTATGTTTCTACATATGTTGAAGCGAGTGTGACCACCGCTTGTTCCGAAGATCCAGATACTGATGCTTTAAGCGAAGGGGCAAGTGAAAACAATGTTTTTGAGCCGCCGATTTGTTTCACTACTACGGCTACAGTACAACTATCCGATTCATCATTTAACCTAATTGCAAATCCAGACTTAGACTTGGAAAGAGCCTATCAAGGACTTTTAGTAATGGGGTCAAAAGTAACCACTAATTTTGAATTAACTACCCAACCAGGACATAAAGCAGTCTTTGCAATTAACCCCCCTGCATATGCTACAATAGACGATGTAGATTCTAATGGGACCAAGGTTGCATATGCTGGCCCACCAGCATTTTGGGCAGGTCAATGGTCAATGGATAACCGCGCAGCTCCAATTGGTGGTTCTTCTATTCAGCAACCGATCTCAATGACATTGGCGCATAGAGATAGCGCACAAACTCCTACAGTTGACATCGATCCGACACAAAAAGCTCTCGATATCAGATTGACATTGGATGTGCGTGATGAATCAAGTGCAACGCTTGATTTTGTTGTAGCATTACATTATTTGGATGAGGAAAAACTCGAAGAGTGGGGACTTTCAATGGTTGCTGCGGCCGAACATGCACAAGTTCCAGTAATCACGTCGGATGGTATCAGATTGGCATATCATAATGGATTGGTGAACTTGAGTGGAGTCACTGAACAATTCCCAATAAGCAGTATAACGGACGGAATCTCTGGTGCAATAGAGGGAATGGATGCGATTCAAATGAATCAGATGTATTGGGTCTCAGAATCGGATTCTGACGGATTAGGAGAGCCAACTGGCGGTCTAAACTACTCTCATACTAGCGGTTGTTCTGAAACAGCAGAGGCCGGTCAAAGTCTGTATTATTGTATTGAAGGTGGAAATGCGATGAATGGAGATCATCCAATATATCTGCGAACTACATCACAACCATTTTCAATGAAACTGTTGGATATTATCGACGCATATGTAAGCGACTCAAACCAACAAAGTATTCTTGATGTAGTGACAGAAAATGATTTGCGTGCGTTGATGAATACCGGATTCGGCATTGAGACTTCCTTATCAGCGGATTTCTTGTCTGCCGTAATACCAGAAGGTTTGCCTCCAAGTGAATTGACCTTGGAGATTATTTTACCAACCTGGATTCAAACTATGGATGGCGCTGACAGGATAATTTTAACCGATACTATTTCTGGGAATGACGACACTAATGTTTCATTTACAGGTACAGATCCATTTGATTGGAGGCATGACATCACAAATGCAGATGGTGATGTAATTTGTACAAACCAGCAATCAACTTGCATTGAAACATCACTATTGTTAGATGCAACGGAATTTGGTATCCATGAGTGGAAACAAGCAGTTTCATTTGAGTTTGCCCTTAAAGCAGAAATGTCAATTCATCGTATTGGGATTCCTCAACCGAGAATTGATGATGTTTCAGGCTCAACCAAAGTACATTTAGAAGCACTTCCGAGTGATTTAATTCGCCTCGGGCTAAGTATCTCAGAAAGAATGGATGAACCGTATACTGTTAGTGACATTCGTCTTTGTGACTCTGATACCACCCAATTAGCGGTCTGTGAAGAATCTCTTGATTTGGTATTCACTCCCTTGGGAATAGAAACATTTGTTTCCTCATATGGAGAATTAATCAGCCAATTTATTCGTCAGAACTTAGAACAAAAACTTACTGAAGAAGGATCAGATTCACCATTTGGAAAAGTCGATATGTCTGCTTTTTCTATCAAGACTAAAATTTCAGGACTCGGTGGATATGATGGCGGAATGAGTGATGCTACAGGTTTAACCTTTACAGTTGAAATACCCCAAGTTAAATTTTTGCTTGATTTACAAACTCCATTTGGAGAACTCGCGGATGGAAATACAGAGAATGTAAAATTAGATTTGATAACTTCTCAAATGAATGCTGGAATAATGATGCCAATTGCAACAGCAGCAAGTTCGTTGACAAAGGGCCTAGTTAACGGAGTCTTTGCTGGTGGCGGAATTACTCTACCAGATACATCAACAGATGCTCAGGAAATTGATACAGGGTTAGTTAACTCTACAGTAAATGATGAATTCCAGTTAGCGATTAATGGTCCAATAACATTTATTCTTCCTAAAGGGTTGAGTTTTGTTGATGCTACATCAACTTCCGGTAATTTAGAAGTTTCGGAAATAGACGGGCGGCAAAAAATAGTTTATACGATTCCGCCTGGTGAATTTGAAGACACAATTTCGTTTAGATTCAATATTTCGTGGATGTATATCTTTATGCAATTCTGGATTTACCCGGTGACATTTTTGCTGATATTGCTCCTTGTGGGCCGCAAGATCAATAAGCGCCGTAAGAGGAAGAAGGCTGTTAAAAAGGCAAAATCATCTCGCGATGCAGCAGAAATGAAAGGTACACTCGGCAATGATGAATTTGCTGATTTAGCCGGTTTCCATAGTCCTGCTATTCATGGAGATCAGGAGATATTCCAAACCTATAATGCTGATATAGATTTAGACGACAAACCTTTGTCCTATGTGGATGAGCAAGGAAGATTTAGTTGAGTTGTAAAACTTGATGGATTCTTTTTGCCAGAGAATTGCCAATACCCGGAACCGTTTGTAATTGCTCAACGCTAGCATGAATAATTTCTTGTCTACCGCCAAAATGCCTCAATAGAGCTTGCATTTTTTTCGCACCCAAACCATCTACTTGTGTTAGAGGGTCGCTCAATCGCGCCCTCCCTCTTCTCTTACGATGATAGGTGTTGACAAATCGATGAGATTCATCTCGGGCGTGAACCATCACTCTACCCATCCGGTCTAAAACGAGAGGCGGATGGTCTAATCGGTGAATGGTTTCTTCCTTTTTGGCCAACGCGGCAACAGGAAATAAGCCTAATACTTGGCTTTCTTCTAACATCTTTGTGATGGTCGAAAGATGAGTTTGTCCACCATCAAGCAATAACAAATCTGGCCACTCATCTTGCCTTTTTAGCCAACGCTTTACTACTTCTCGCATCATTCTCAAATCATCTATAGCATCCCCTTTGACGATGTATTTGCGATATTCATCCTTTGCAGGTCTGCCATTTCTCATAACAACGCTCACCCCTACTCTTTCATCACCCATCAATTGGGCCATATCAAAACAAACGATATGATCAAGTTTATCCAAACCGAGTGTTTTTGCACCATCATCTGCAGCACGTTGTTCTAAAGAACCACTTGCCTTTGCAGCAATACGAGTCAATTGAATTTCTGAATTTTGCCGAGCGAGGTTTGCTAATGTAGCTAAATCTCCTCTACTTGGAGTTCGAACATCAACTTTAGTTCCTCTTCGTTCATCTAACCATTTTTGTGTTATATCAAGAATAGGAGTCGGGGTTAGCAGCAACCGTGGAGGCTTACGGTTTTGGTAATGTTCTGAAATAAACAAATTCACTGATTCACCAATGTCACCACGGAAAATAAGTGGCCACACCTCCTGTCCTTTAACCACGCCTTCATCTGCATGTAAAACTACAACTGCAGCCAAATCACCTTCACTTGAGATTCCAATTGCATCACAATCTCTGTAGACTTTACTAGAAACAACATGTTGCTTAGTTGTAGCATGAACTGCTCGGATTAAATCACGTTTTACGGCAGCCCCTTCAAAATCCATCTCTACACTTTTTGCATCCATCTCTGTCGCTAACTCTAGGAGTAAAGAATTCGCATCGCCATCAAGAACTCGGCGAGCAGCAGTAACGGAATCAGAATACCCTGAAGCATCGATACAAGGCCCTGAACAGAGCCCAATATGCATGGATAGGCATCCTTGAGGTAACAGTTCTTTACAATCTCTAATGCCAAATTGTTGCCTTAATAATTGCATTACCTGTTTTGCAGCACCAGCATTGGGCAAAGGTCCCCAACGTTGTCCTTTTTGCGGAGGATTACGAGTATACAATATACGAGGTATCTCATGGTCGGTCAGCACTAAAAATGGATATGATTTATCATCCTTTAACCTTGAATTATATCGAGGCTTATGTTGTCTTATCAATTGTCTTTCAAGAACTAGAGCCTCTTGAGGTGTATTGGTGATAATACATTCTATGTCAGCGGCAGCATCTACCAATTTTGGTATCATTGCACGGTCGGGATTGGTAGCAAAATAACTGCGAATACGTTGATTTAATTTTGTTGCCTTTCCAACATATAGTACTCGACCTTCCGAGTTCTTGAAAAGGTAAACCCCCGGCTTTTTTGGGAGTTTCACTGATGCTAAGTCAACTCCCATATCAATTGGTTACAGGGTGCCCACTCAAAAGCAAATCGTCAATAATTATTGATTTTCGCTTTGGACGGGAAGGGGGATGATTCTTCAACGAACAGTATCTATCATAATTCGGAGGGAGAGCAATGAGGTCATCAAGCGAGATCAAAATTCTAAGATGGCTAGGACAATTTCCTCCAGCCCTTGAATCTGTTTGGGACGTCACAAGGGAGATTTCACTTCCAGGAATGGCAGAGGCCCTAGGAGTGGTTCGTTCGTCTCTCAACATTCCATTAAAAAGCCTTCAAGAAGATGAATTTGTAATGATGAGAACTGCCCATGTGATCGGTGGAGGGTCTCGTAAGCGTTCTGTATTTCATCTCACAATAACTGGGAGAAATCTACTTCAACAACTAATCGATGACGGATTGGCTCAATCGCCATTAAAAAAGATTCAAAAAACACAAAAGTCTGGACAAATAATAGGTCCTGCACCTCCACTAAAGCCACTATTTGGCAGAGATGAATTGTTGACAATAATAACTGAGGGAATTTCCAACTCCGACTCACTTGTAATCAGTGGATTACCCGGAATTGGAAAAACATCATTGGCTAGAAAAGCACTTGATGAACTGGCACTAAAAGGCTTTGACATACATTGGGCGAGTTCTGGTGAATTTACAGATATTGGTGATTTGTTAACACAATGGGAGATTTCTGTTGATGGGGTTGAAGTTAGCGATCTCGATGCGGTTATCTCATTATTGGGCAACAAAAAGCGAGTATTATTTATCGATGATATTCATATGATTAATCCGAGGCACATAGATGCCATTGAACAGGTATCATGCGCCCTTGCAAACTCGGATGCAAAAATTCTCTTGGCAGGTAGAGAACCGATGCCATTCGGTCATGAATTCACAAAAATAAAGGTACCATCTTTGCCAATTATTGATGCTACAAATTTACTTGGGGATGAGATTGAACAACAACAAAAAGAGGAGATTGCCAAGAGATTAGGGGGCCATCCTCTCGCTTTATTATTGTATGACGAAGAAGCGGGTTTGCCAGAACAGGGTGCGGATGTTCAGCAATATGTTGAGGAAGTTGTTTTAGCACATTTGGATGATGAATTACGTGATGATTTAGACCAATTAGTGATTCTTCCGATACCGGTAATGGCGACAAGCGCTCCGAATAGTGAGAGTATTGGATTGTTTGATGAATATGCTCTTTTACGATGGACTAAGAATGATGAGAAAATGGAAGTACAACATTTAGTTAGAAATGTGAGGCGTTCATTACTTGATGAAAAAGCGCTGATAGACTTGCATAAGAAGGCGATTTTACATTGGCAACAGGGCGCTAATAGCGATGAAGAAAAAGTAGTATTATTGTATCATCGAGTCGCTGCAGAAGATGAAAATTTGAAGTTTCATTTCGAAAGAGAAGTCGAGGCTTTATTGCCAACTCAAAGTGCAGCGATTTCAGTTGTTTTACAAGAAGCATTGAACATCCATCAAGATGATGTTGACTTGCACTATATGGCTGCTCACGTTGCGATTCAGAGAGGTGAGCCCGAGTATGCGGAGAAACATTTACAACATTTGATGGATGATTCAAGGGGCGCAGAAATCACTCTCGCTATTTCATTACATCAAGGCAGAATCTCCGAGGCGGAACAATTGATTAGAGATGGGTTGGAACTGGCCGAGCCAGAACAAAAAACCCGCCTCGCCATCGCTGCTGCAAGCCGTTGCTTGGATGATAGAATTGATACAGTCTCTAATCCAAATATTACTAAGCAAATCAACCAGTTGTTAAAACATATTACTATGCCTAAACAACCTGAGAAACGTACAGCTGTATTGATTTCAATGTCTATCATAAAGCATTCAGTGGCACTATTGGATTCTAATTTTAAAGATGCTAATGATATCAGAAAAACCCTCTCTGAAATAGGTGGTATCGACAATGGGATACTATTGGCATTAGAAATCAAAGCACAGTTAATCGAGATGAAAAGAAGCCTAAAAAATCTTCAGAAGGTAATTGAATTAGCCGCTGATGCTATTGAAAAACAACCATCAAGATTACATTCAGATGCCTTGAGAATGAGTATTGTTGAATCACTAGTAGAACTTGATATGACCCATGCGCAAAATATTTTTAATGATATTTCACCTCCCCAAAAGGGCCATGTCATCGCTGCTCAAAAACGTTTGAATGCAAGATGGTGGACGATGAAATCTATTCTCAATCCATCGATGACAATAGTTGCTTTGCGTGAAGCGATATCATTGAATAAATCAACAGGTTGTCATCATGCAGCAAAGCAATTAACTGCTAGATTGCACAAATTACTTTGATTACAATTCTGCACCGAGAAGAGTTTTTGTATCTGCAATTCCTTCTATTGGGCGTATCTCTTCTACAATACACCGTGTAAGTGAGAATTCATCATCAGATTGGACTCGGGCAATGATGTCATATTCACCGAATAACATCCAGCGAGAAGTAACTAATTCGATTCCATCGAGTTTATCTCGAACATCTTGCTCTTTTCCAGGTATAGTCGTAATCAATACAAATCCAATAGCCATAATATCACCTCAGTTCTCCACTGCAATCAAAGTTTGAGTCTCTCGAACACCTTTGATTTGACGGAATTCTCCCATCAACATTGAAGTGAGTGTTTTTGCAGAATCAGCAGAGACGCGAACCAGCATGTCAAACTCTCCATAGAGTGCATGAACCTCTGCAACATTGGCATGATTGGTAAGTGCAAGATATACTTCTCTCTCGCACGATGGCTCGGTCTTGAACAGAACAAATGCTTCGGGCACAAATCTTCCACCGACCACTTGGTCTTATCAATTGCTCTTTGTGAATTATAAATTTACATGATTATTTTTATATCAACTAAGGGAACTATTGAAATGCTATTTCATCCGGACTAGTAGCATGTTACATGCAAGTCGGGCTCAGACTATCGTTTTTGCAGTGTTATTGATGTTGTTAGCAACCCCATTTTCATCGATGGCTAACAGCACTGATGATTCCCAATCAAATTTTACTGACGAGTCTTTACAACAAGTTTCTGCTCGGGCTCAAACCACTTGGTCAGGAACTCAAACATTGACTTCATCATACACAATTTCAATACAAGATGAATTGATTATTAGTCCATGTACGATAGTTAAGATGGATGAAAATGTTCGTATTTATGTGGATGGCCGTTTAACCATAGAAGGGACAAATGTATGCCCCGTTGTAATGTCGGCTAACAGTTTAGGTGATCATGAAGGAATCCAATTCAACAGTAGTTCGACAGGTAGAGGTTCGGTTATTGATAATTTAACCATTGAAGATGCATTGTATGGAATCACTATGTTCGGTGGAGATCCAATCATTCATAATTTGACAATAGTCAATCCCGATAGAGTCGGAATTGACATGTTCAGTAATTCAGCACCTCAAATTTATGACTTATTTATTAATCAGGCAGGAAGAGACTTGCCATGGCAAAGCGATTGGAGATTTGGTTTGGGAGTTTCAGTTGGTGCAGGTTCGACCCCGATTATAATCGGAGCCCACTTCAGTGATATTCTAACAAGAGGAATCAACGTCTGGGGCGCAGCAGGTGGAATCTTTAGAAATATCACAATGGATAATGTTTCAGGTTCAAGTTGGGTGATGGCCGCTGGAATATGGGTCGAGGATAGCGTACCTCTGTTAACCGATATTGCAATCGACAAGTCAGATAATGGAATTGTCATTAGGCATGTGGATGATTCAGGTAATACTAGGGCTGTTGTAAAAAGGGCTGACATCACGAACTCCATGTATAGGGGAGTATATGTTGATAAACAAAATCATACCAATTTTACAAATTATGAAACTGCAGATTTTACTGATTTAACAGTTACTGGAACTGGAGGACCAGGCGCGCTGACTGGCAATATTGCTTATGCTGCGATAGAGGTTAACGCTACAGGTGCATGGTTTGAGAATACATTAGTAGACCAATCTACATCTGTAGGTGTTCGCTTATACTTCGTTGATTCTTCAACAACATTCCGAGATTTGATTATTCGCGATTCGGGTGATACGGGTCAAGGACCGCATGATTCGGGCCTTGCAATACGTTCTTCATATTTCGCTCCTAACTTCGATGGCTTGGAGATTTCAGGTTCATCAGGTTCTGCAATATATTCTAGTTCAGGTGGTGCAATGCAAGGAAGTGATTGGTATTTACACAATAATTCCAAACAAGGTTTGTACATAGATTCTGCAACAGTGGTGGTTGAAGATATTATCACTGAAAACAATTCATATGCAGGTGTACATGTACATGATTCTCGCTATGTGACTTTACAGAATGTAACAAGTCAATTCAATGGTATCGCAGGAAGTTCAAGTAATCCTCAACAAACTGCAGGTTTAGTATTCACAAAAGCCAATGATATTGAATCAGTTTCAGGTGATGTGCGCTGTAGGGATTGTGATTCCTCTAATAATCAAGGTTCGGGAATCCATGTAGAAGATTCAGTAGACCTTTGGCTTGAAAACATCAATGTATTCGCTAATAACGAGTCATATGACCCAGTATTCATTGACAATGGGGGATTAACAATAGGACAGCAAGGTGGACAATTCCACCTTATAAATATTCAAATTGATACAGAACGAATTGGTCTTCAAAGCGGCCCTGCTATGTATATTGAGCAAGCTGCTGGTGAGATAGACATGCTTTCAATGAGTGGAAATCATACTGGTATTTATTGGAACGCCGACCATAATGGTAATCGTCTATCAAGTCTTAGTCGAAGTTATTTCTCAGGTTCAGGTTGTTTGGATTTGAGTGATCATCCGAGCCTTTCCGGAATTGGTAATGTCATAACAAACGATTGTACAGGCTCGATAACAATGACTAATTCACAAGTAAATTGGTCTGGATTATCTGATTCCACGGGTACAACAATTCTAAATTTGGATGCAAATTCAGATATGCATTTACACCAACCGAGTAATGTTGCAATAGCACAAGCAGTAATGGCTACTGGAGCAACAATTGACGAAGCATGGGACATGACTATTTGGGTATTAAACAATAATTCCAATGGTATTCCAAATGCATATGTAAATCTAACATTTGACCAATTTGAACCTTCAATCGATGAATATACAAATGATTTAGGGAATCTTTTCTTACCTGATTTCATTAGCCGACGTTGGTCAAATGTTGGAGTCAGCGCAGCAACAGTAGTGACCATAGAATGTGCTTATGATAGCATTAGTAATAGCACAAGTGTGACTTTAGATAGCGATAAAATCGCACCATGCATACTTCCATTGGATAATCAAGCGCCATTCTTAATTTGGTCTACTCCAGAGGATCTCGGCGTGTTCATTTCGCAAGGGCCTGTAGAATTCAATGCCTCCGACTCTTGGGACCTTGATGATGATCAACTCTCGTTCACATGGACCAGTGACCTCGATGGTGATATTGTGGCGTCATGTACCGGGCAGGGAGCGGGCAACGGGCAGGCGGAGTGGGCCAGGCAGGCAATGACCAATGGAGTTCCATTCATAGTCAATACCAATTATCAGAATATGGGATGCCAATTATCCGATGGTATACATGTCATCACTTTGGAAGTCTGCGATGACGCTGGCCACTGTGTTTCTGAAAGCCGAACAATCGAACTTGTCAATCAAGCGCCTACAATTGTCTTCGATGTCACACCTGCAATGACGCCATGGTCTGAACTTGTTATTCCTCGAACCCAAAATGTTCTCTTCAACCTCACAGGAACTTTTGATCCAGAAGGCGATACGCTGATTTGTTGGATTGAGCGTTCGTATCAAAATGATGGCGTAGGCCAACAAAGCGGTTGTCCTACAGAGGTTTGGATAAACTTTTCAATGGCTGAAACAGTTCCTTCAACTTTTAACTTGGAAATCTACGCCTATGATGGTATTAACACCCCTCCATCTGAGTATATTATTCCAGTAGAATTGTACAATGAAGTTCCAGAACCTGAGTTCACATTAACTCGTCTTGGAAATGCCAGTGAAGATGAAGTCACACTCGATGGAACTGCAACCATCGACCCAGAAGGTGACACCCTCGAAATCGAATACTGGTCGAGCCTTGACGGGCAACTGTCATGGAATAATACTGAGGCAGGTAAAGTTTGGACAGGTCATCTCTCTCGTGGGGTACATTCTATTGAGATGAGAGTTGTCGACAATCGCCCCGAACACATCAATGCAACGCGTGTGACTTCCATACTCGTCGATGTTGAAAACTCACTTCCTCAAGCAGTGATTGAAACACCTACCTCAACTCAAACATATACTTCTGCGGAACTCATTTGGTTCTCTGCAAACGGTTCAGGGGATTACGATGCTGCTTGCTCAACCTTCCCTCCTGTAGGCGATTGGCATTGTGCTGAGGCAGAACCCTTCAGCGGCTCAGAATATCTAGTCATTGTTTGGAGCAGTGATTTGGACGGCCGATTGACG
>Ga0209830_10000939_pt1 | contig 27463 bp, 32 predicted proteins | sample ArcticOcean_MG_C_12_FD_187439 | JGI IMG/M metagenome (GOLD analysis project Ga0209830, IMG submission 187439) | Marine microbial communities from western Arctic Ocean - ArcticOcean_MG_CB8_130 (SPAdes) (version 2) | ecosystem: Environmental > Aquatic > Marine > Oceanic | place: Arctic Ocean...
CGGGTTGAAGGACACCCGTTCGCAGTTGGGCGGCACCTCGAGTTTCTTGTTGAAGACGTGGAACACGACCTTCGGCACCGGGCGGTCTCTGAGGTTGTTCAGGTAGACGCAGTTGGTCATTGGGTTGCAGAAGTAGACCACACGGTGCGGCACACCCGCCGCCTCAGCGATGCGGATGTATTCCTGGCGCTGCGCCTGGGATGGATTCGTGTTGCTCACCACCACCGTATTGCCGGCGGCGATCTCACGCTTTGTGGCGGCGAGGCACTTGGCTTTGGTCTTGAGGTCGTCCTGGCACACATTGACCACGCCGCTTTGTGCAATGTCCTGGGCAAAAGCGGTCTTGCCGCTCGCCGGGAGGCCCATGCACACCAAGAGCTCCTGGGCTCCTGACAGCCCTGAGAACTTCCGGTCAGGAACATCCTCCAGCTGATGGATGCAGCCCTTCCAGGTGTACGCCTCCGCAGCGGCCCCCTCGAAATACTGCTCCGGGGTCATAAAACGCAAGCCCGTGTTGGTGGCGAAGGCTCTGTCACAGGCGCTGTAGTCCCCAGGGCGTCCCGCTGCGTCTCCCACGAATACAGAATCGGTATGGTCGCCGCCAAACTCAGCAAGGAATTTGCGCCACATCCCCAGGCCCGGCTTCACTCCGCCGTCCCGCCAGGCGGCGTAGATGGTCACAGGGATGTCCAGTGCGTCCTGAATCATTCGGTGCTGCTGGCTGCGCAATGCGGATTCCTTCTTGAGGTTGGTGAAGACTACAACGTCCTTCCCAGCGTCTCGTAGTGTGGCGAGTTTCTGGGGCACGCTGGGGCTGTTCCACACCCAATCACTCGCCGCCTTTGGAAACTTATGTTTACCGTCAGGGCGCACCAGCGTGTGGTCGAGATCGAAAAACACGCACTGGCGAGTCATGGCGCAGTGTCTAAAATATACCTCTTGTATCGCTCGTATACTTAAATATAACATTAGATCCCAAGGCTTCCCCACTACTGCATTTTACGATACTAAGTAAAAGATTCATTTAATATCGGGTTTAAAGAAATGTAATAATATAAAGTATAACAGTTTAAAGAACAATGGACATTTCTAAGTTCAAGTTGCGCCGCTTTGTGGACAGGGAGCGTTGGGAGAGGGATGCCCGAATTGTGGAGCGTAGCCGTAATATCGGAAGTTTTACGATCGACAATGAGACCGACATTCGACCGAGCAAGTTGCAGTTGAACACCATCACGATGGTCGCCGAAGTCAATGTGAGTTTTGATTTGGACGCCATTGTGGCGTGGCTCGGGACTCTCGGTCTACCCGAGGGGGCCGTTACGTGCCCGGCGAAGCGGGAATCGAAGAAGACTTCAAACATTGCGAAGAGTTCGACAGAGAAGGTTGCGAAAAGGACCGATTTTTACAACAGTTTGACCTGGCGTTTCATAGTCGTCGACGGGGACGGTGCGATGAATCTGGCAGTTAAGATTTTCCCCAACGGCCGCCTCCATATCACTGGACTCCGTAGCATCAAAGCGTGCTCTGCGGTGCCTCACGTGGTCATGCGGTACCTTGCGGACATCGGGGGTGCGACAAAGGGGAAGGATTCCGCACCGCCTGGGGTGGTTTCCACGCAAACCCACATGATCCACACGAGTTTCCATTTGTTTAACCACTCCACCGACTACGTCATCAAGCAGAAGGAGTTGTCCCGCCTGCTTCTGGAGAAGTATCGTTTCGAAAACGATAGCTTTGTGCGCAGCGCAGAGTTCAACCCATCTCGGCACGCTGGCATCAATATCAAGTGGATTTCCAAGGAGAACCAGGTGGGTATCGATCCTGACGACACCAAGAAGCCGGCGGGGCAGATAAGCATCTTCGTCTTCGAGTCTGGAGCCACCATCATCACCGGCGGAAAGGAAATTTCAGATTACAAGCCAGTGTGCAAGTGGCTCATCAAAGTGCTCAATGAAAACAAGAGCGTTGTCGTTCTGGCCAAGGAGTGGCAGAAGAAGAAGAAGAAGAAGTATTCCAAGAAACCCAACGTCGACAACTTCAAGCCGTTGTTCAACGGGGCCTACGGATCCCGGGGCAAGCTGGTCGATTAACTAAAACACTCACAATTGTGAGTCCTTTAGAACAGTCCGTGGGACTGAAATAACATTAAGACTTAGGACTGTTTAAGAACGATTTCCTCGTCGTCCGAGTCTGGGGCGTCGTCTTCGTCGTCTTCGTCGTCGTCGTCGTCGTCGTCAGAGTCGGAGTATACTTCTTCGTCCGGGAATACCTGATCGGGAGTCATGAATGGCGTCTCGTCAAACTTAGCCTGCATGTTCTTGACCATCTGGCCCAGTTGATACGTTTCCTGCTTTGCCTCCTGGAACTCCCTGTAGAGCATATAAACGGCGGCAAGCGTTCCGATTGCGATGAGCACCGGCAAGTAGTCCATCATACCGCCACCGGAAGAAGCCACTGCGGTTTCACGGAGGGCAACTTCGGCCTTAGGGGCGACCCGCCGGGTCGACTTGGGCGGCTTGGGCGTAAAGGTAAAATCCGTGTTCTCCATAATTTATATGAAACCTAGAACTTTCCTTGGGTTTTTAAACGCTTTCGAAGTCGATGACGTCCTGGTAGGGTTGTGCGAAAGTATCCACTAGCGCCTTTATTGTAAGCTTCAGAGGCTTCATCGCTGCCTTGGATGGTATCAACTTGAAGGTGATCGAACCGTCAGGGTCGACTTCCTCGTCATCGGTAGGCAAGTGCATATTATCATCTAATCGTATTTTCAGGACTGTTCCATCCGGTAGATCGATATATATCATCACTAAGCCGTCGCTGTTAATTGACATTCCATCGTCAGTGTCGGTATCTGTCTGAGTCCATATCTTATCCTGAGCCTCAGTGGTGTCAAAGCCCGTTGTGTATGCAATTACCGTATTCACCACTTTCCAAGTGGCACCTGTCTTAAGCTGGACATCTACCTGTTTATTGAAATTACCTGTGTTGTCCAATTGTACGCTGACATCTACCCGATAGTTCTGCCCGCTCGCCATTACGCCATCTGATGTGTATGACACTGTCTGTTCGGTGTATGTAGAAATTTTAGTAGTTTCAGGATCAGGATCATCACAATTAGTGAGATAGGTTGAAATCTCCTCTTTCTGATTGGGTCTGTTCGCATAATACGTTTGTAATACAGCTGGGAGATCCCCCCAGGCAGACAGGCAGGCGTTTTCCTCGGGATTCACCCCCGCTGTTAGGTGCGGGGCTGTTATGTTCACAGGGTTATCCTTTTCCCAGCGGATTTGGAGGCCTGACAGTCCCAACTGCCTGTTCCGAACGTTATTTCCAGCCCACCATACAAGCCCAAGGAAACTTCCTAAAGCCAATACATACCACACGTAAATAAGCTCGTACGGGAATTCCATGGGGATGCCCGGAATCATCATGGGGTCCCGAGTGTACCACAGGTCAAGACCTGTCTTGCTTGCTGCGACGAGGGAGACGAGAATGACAGTAAGGGTCATACTTAGACTTACAATATTCGTAGACTCAAACCAAGCCGAAACTCCAAACAAATTCACTTCTGCCCCTGCGAATGATAGTATACACACGCCAATGACTACTACCAGGGCCAGGGCGATCTCCATCCCAGGCTGGGAAAACGAGAACAGGCGGAGTAGTCGCAGGGTCTCTCCTTGCATCTTTATACTATCCCAATATAATATTTCTATTTATCTTGAACTTTTTTTACACCCAATTTGCTCTCCGTGACCGTCTTCCTCTTACTTGCCATGTAAGCGTTCACAGCGTCGGCCTTCTGTATACTCGACAATTCCATGAAGGCGTCCCAGTCCAGGGAATCGAAGAAATCGGCCAGATTCTTCTCGGCATCCTTTTTCTTCACCGGGACCTTCCTCTTTGACTCCTTATGAACCAATTTGTTCTTCTTCGTCACGCACTCTTCGAAGTTATTACTCTTCATGAAAACAACGATGGTATTCTCCAGTGTCTTCTTCCGTGTGGTCAAAACCTTCATTTTCTCCTTAGCTGCATCAATCAAAGACGCAACTTCATTGAACTCCTTCACATTCTGTCTGAATTCCTTGTCGTTCATTGTTGTCAGGGGGGGATATATTATATACGATGTACGAACTTAAAGCTTAAATGTATATTAACATTAAGATGCCTCCACAGTGCCGCTGTAGCAAAGACTGTTTTACCTATTACAACATGATGACCCGGAAGCAGATTTGGGTATGTGCTAAGACCGAATTCGTCGTCACTGACCAGAAGAACTGGTTTCTTCACAGTGGGGACGAAACGTTTTTCTCAAAGAATCTCTCAGCGCACTGCGACTTCTATGTCTCGTATTCAAAGGACAGTGGGCAGATTACTTCTTAGTCAGATACTCGTCGGCCAGGATCTTCCCGAACTCTACGCTCACATCATATTGCGAACTCCCAGTCTCCCTCTTGCTCTTGAGTTTCTGCACCTCCCTTAACTTCTGTAGACAGTTGGGATCCCCCTTGGCCAAATTGTGAATTTTCGGGTACGCCTCCTTGAAGTCCGCATACTTGCAATCAATGCTTTCGAAGTCGCATCCTTCATCCAAGTCCTTCGTTATTCGAGTCACTACGCTTATCAAATACTGTAGGTCCATTATACTCTCTGATAAAATACTCTTTTAAATGGGTTTAAAAACATATTTCTTAAAATAAGAAAAGAAGAACAGAGTCAGATGACCGAACCAAGTGTAGAATTCCTCTTTGCCGAGATGGCGAGGGCCAGGGCACCCTCAGCGAAAGACAGTGGACTAGAAGAGCGTTTTGAGGAACAAAGGTGCTCTTGTGGTAACAGCAGCAAGGAGGGGGTCATAGTGCAATCGCCACACACGGTGCTGCTGTGCGAGGACTGTGGTCATATATTCCAGGAGCGCAACATATGCGAAGAGGCGGAGTGGAACAACTACAAAAGCCCTCAGGGCGTCAGCCAGAACAAGAGCCGCTGCAATACGGGGGCTTCGGCTGACAATCCCTACGACGATGGGCACAATGTCCAGTATCCCAAAGGAGTATGCGTGACTACGTTCACGACCCCGGACGGAAAGAAGGTTCAGTATGACATGTCCCGCCGCAACGTGTGGAACATTCCGCACAAACAGAAGGCATTTTGGGACGTTTCCAATATACTGACACGAGGTGCTGAGCGACTGGGAAGCCCGAAGAGCATTCTCGACCATTCCAAAAGTATTTGGTACGAGGTCACCAGGAAGGGTGTGGTCATTCGTGGTGGTATTCGCCAGGGAATTATCGCCAACTGTATGTCCTACGCCTGCCGCCTGGCGAACCTACCCAGGGAGGACAGTGAGATAGCCCAGGCGTTCCAGATCGATGCGAAGAACATCACGAAGGGTCACAAGGTTCTCAAGGAGATGTTTGCCGGAACGGAGCACGAGTATATACTATATGAGGGTTCAAAGGAGTCGTCGAAGTTTGCGAAGTTTGTTCAAACCCTTGACCTCCCGTTCAAGATTGGGAAACGCTGCGAGTTAATATACGACAAGTATGATGACGATATGAGCAGCATCGCTCCCAAGTCCCGGGTTGCGGGGATCCTAGCCTACGTAGTGTCAGACAGCAAGTTGACCAAGCCCACACAGAAGGAAATATGTAAGGTCATCAAGGTGTGTCCGCCCACCCTGAAGAAAGTCTTTAACATCCTGAAGTCTCTGGAAGCGTGATTTTCGGTCTCTTCCGTGGTAGAGACCTACCCAGTATAATACTAAGAGGATTTCGCAACTTTGCGAATATACCATCGATCCAATCGATATGATCTCCCATTTTTCGACACTCCGAGCTTGAAATCGAAAGAGTCTCTAGGATCAGGTCGAGTTTGTCTTCTATGCGTGCGAGGCGCTTCTCTACATCGGCCATTAATAATATTAGCTTATTTTAAATAATGTATAATAAACTCGATTCAAATAAAATTATAACTATATTCGTTATCACAGCCCTATGGGACGTAGTTCTACGCTTCGTGGTGGAGGGTAAGATTCCTCTGTCTGGGATAGAGGACATGAAGTGGATCGTTGTTCTGAAGGGTTATTTCAAGCGCCACACCCTCCTTGGGGCGGCCCTCATTGCGGGTTTTGTGGGTGCGGTGACCGAGGTGCTTTTGCAGCGCAGCGTGTACACTTGGTATTCGCAGAATACCAAAAGCCGCGGCTTGGCCGTGCTTCTGGTGAGTGGCTTGATAGGTCTTCCTATGAGGTACTCGGGTCTGTTCCCCCATCTGGAGGAACATTACTACAAACCCTTGGGCTTCCAATACTCCTTTTGCACAGACGTCTTTTCCGGTCTAGTGGTCATGATTACCCATCAGTTTCTCACAATTAATAAAATATTGGCCAATACGTAGTTATGGAACTACTCTCCGTAGGTGTGTATATTATTATGGTCTTCCTGACTGGCATCATCAGTATGATACGCAAAGGGACTAAAAGGAAGATTATCGAAGCCATTGCGGTGACCGCTGTAGTAGGGATGTTCCTCATTTCGGGAGTGGACAAACTTCTGCCTCCGCAAGTAAGAACACTCTTGGGCGGAGGCACTGCCGTGTGGGGCGGGGATGACGTATTCAGGCTCAGTAATATTTATACCAAAACCAAGAACGATATCCTGGTAGCCGTGGTTCTTATCGCCGGAATCATAGAAGTGGTAGGAAGCTTGTGTGTTCTGTATGGGCATTATAACAGGGACACGACCACCAAACGGAACGGACTCACCGTTCTATCGGGATTCACCGCCGCGGCTACGCTTGTGGTGTATGCCAATCCCTGGACTGGAATAAAGAAGATACCGGTAATCTCCAACATCAACACCTTGGGCGGTATATTGGCTCTGTGGTCGTAATTTTGACCCATTTTATATTATTGGCTACAATCAAATGGCACAATTCTTCAGCACACAGCATCGAGGAAACTACGAAGTCCGTAGCGTAATTGTAGATTCCAAAGACGCACTCACTGGAACTACCGGGAGCGAACCGTGCGAGTTTATCGGTCGCCTGTCGGAGCAGATCAACCTCACCGGACCAACGGAAATATACCTAAGCAGTATATACATCGGGGGCTACAAGATCAACGAAAACGTAAATGCGCTGTATGACGATTCCGGAGACACCGATATCATCAATTACTTCTCACTGGACATCCCCGAATTCGACATTGCCCAGATTGGAGGTCAGTTCAGTTCCGACAGCCGCAACAGCTACACCGACATGAACAGACGCTTCAATCTGGTGATGGAGTCGCCCAGCCGAAGCGGAATTTCCGGCGTCCTCACGCCAAAGGACTACAAGCCGTTCGTCCTCGGCCACTTGGGAAAGACGGCGGTCTACGTGAGCACCATCAAACCAAAAACTCTGAACCGCCTCACCGTAAATATTCAGGACCAGGACGGCCTGAGCATATTCAGAGGGCTCAATAACCCTGGAAACCACAGCGTCGATGCGAACCCGCCCGCAAAGAGCCGGAGGGTGATATTGCAGTTCCTTCTTGTGGAGACGCAGCGAGCGGATAACTAAATGGAACATATTAAAAAAGTGTTCTTTTATTAATACAAATGGTACCGGAAGTTCTGTGGGACCAAATTCTCGGAAATTATTTGCCGACTGCCGAGGGGCAACAAGTGCGGCGTATAGACCCTCCGGCCGGGCTTCCGAAGACGACCAACTACAGCGGCTATTGCCGGAAATACGTGAACCTTTACAAGTCCTACCTGGATGTCCTGCGCCAGACCATTCGGTTTATGAAGAACCCCCCAGACATCCCTGCGAACCAGGAGGCTTACCCCGCATACCACAAGGAAGAAGTCAGAGTCGAGTTCTTTCTCGCACGCTTCGACACCCCAGAGAAACTAGAGGCGTACGAGAAGAAATGCGCAGACATGCTGAGGAACATATTCAGTCTGGCAACAGCTGAAGCCTTGCTAACGTTCTCCGGCGACACATGCTTCAATATGTCCGTAGAACAAGTTAGGGAGATCCAGCGTCGTGAGCAGACGCACGCCGAGCCCCTCGCACAGCTGCGAGCGTTGATAGACGCATGGAGCGAGGCAGAATACAAGTACGACGAACAATTTTATTAATTATACGAATTGTGATATTACCAATATCGCTATTCGTGCTCATTTATCCCCTCTAACTATAGTTGTCGGGATCGTATATATCATCTGATTCATCTGAGAGCATCATTTCTACCAATGTCACACCATTGGTTCCTATCTCTTGGATACCGTAGGGCCTCTCATTCAAACTTTCGGTACCATCAAAAGTCCAAAAGTCCTTGATTTGCAAATGTGGTGGCTTTTCGGCGTTGCGCTTGAATAGTTCTACGGCCGTGAAAGCATCTTTCATGGATAATGCCATGCGTACAGTCTGCTTGTTAAATGTAGCACCTTTGTCTAACAACGCCTTAATTATCTCGAATCTCGATGTATCGATAAGCTTGCGGGCCTTCACAGGATCAACAATCTCCTCAGCATCCTCATTGTGGCGTGCAGGGCCTTGCACAGGAGGTATATTTGAATAATTACCATCTTCTGCGTAGTGTTTGTACACGAATTCACTTCGGAACTTGTGAGCAATCACCTGCGTCAGTAAATTTTTTAAAGGTTTGGGCTCCTCTGTTGTATAACGCCAGGGCTTCACGACAGCGTTTAAATTAGGCGGCGTGACGTTATGACCCGTTTTGAGAAGTTGCCTCACTTGCTTGAGCGCTTCCTCTGGTCCCCATTTTGGGTGAAGTCCCGAATACCCAAACAGTCCAATGGCTTCATGCAGCTTTGCATTTGCCTCCTTCATTCGTTCCATAGCCTCATTCAATTCTGCAGTCGATCCCTTGCTGGTCGCCGCTAGAGCACCCGTATTTCCTGGGAGAAGAAAAGTACTAACTATGCCCAGAGTGTCTTGGGATAGTTTGATAATATCACCATCGGCCTCGGCACGATTTTTCGCCTGTAATACCTCGTATGCCCCGAAACGCAGTGGATTGCCGCCCATCACAAAGGGGGATTCCTTCGTGTACATGCCGAACGCTGTGTCGACGCCGATCTGCTTGTCGTTTGTGTAAAACCTTGCGGATGGGCTAGACTTGTCGAACACGACTTTTACCGATGACATGGTTCTTACCATATGTAAATGTTTATTTATTTATTTATTAGTGGTTGTAAATGCGCATGTAGTAGCCTATCCGCATGGCTTGTTCCGGGGAGGCCCGTATGTAGGTCATTCCTTCGTAGACTACACCATCGGCCTCGCTGCCCCGATTGGTCAGGATGTCGTAATGCAACTGCCCATTACCGTTTTGCAGGGCGTGGCGGAAGTCGGCGTAGAAAAAGTTGGCCTCGGAAGGTTCGTCAGTACACTTGCGGTAGTATCCACAATGATTCATAATGTATTATCCACTGGAAGAATAACCCTTTCGCTGCCTAAGGCCCTTGAAAATGCACTTGCTCGATGCTATATAAGTCGAAGGAAAATCTTGTCCCCTGGTAATAATGAACACTCTGGCCCCCACCACGCTCTCCAAAATTGTCGGCACTGCCGATTCCTGCTACGGCGAAGGTACAGTGGACGCTGCAGTGGCCCTCCTTGCGGACACTTCCACGCTCCTGTCCAACGAACTGGTGCTCGATGACAATGAGCAGCAGCCGACCGACTGCTGGTATTACAGCCGACCGGACTTGGACAGCGACACGATGTTCGTCGTCGTCGCCGTTTACAGCAATGACCGAACCAAAATCGTTAGGGTGAACAAGAAGACGGGGGCGACCACTGAAGCCTCCAGGCTGCCTACGGAGCACTTGAACATGGAATTTTCTACGTGGTATGATTACAAGATTGGCTACGGTATCCAAGGGGACTACCTGTATGCCGTGAGGGAATCGGGGGGTAGGGCGGCTATCGAAGTGTACCGCATAGATACTCTCTACGAAGACAATACCTACAGTTTTGTCACGTCTCTGGCGGCGGGGGGGTATCACAATATCGCCGTGTTTCAGAACCAGGATTGCAGCTGGCTCTACGCCGTTGGTGGAAACCGAAACGCCCTCGAGGTGTTCGACATTAGGGGCGGCGTTCCCGTTTATGTAGGTAACTACTACGGGTATCCAAACAACTTCGTACATACGCACCCGGGGCTGAGCAACCCCGATCCCACAAACCCGTCCGAGGAGCTCTACCTTCATGATATACATGTAACTGACGATCTCGCTGGGCTTGATGGTAAACTTGTAGCCTTCTGCTCCTGTATTTACTACGAGAACATGGTCATTCTGGACGTGACCGACCCCACCGACATACAGACATTGGTAAATGTCAGTGACCCTCGCATCCAGCTGGGAACACGTGGGCTGAGCGGGTCTATGACAAACTGGGGGCTGCACCAGGCGTGGACCGATCCCAGTAAGGAGTTTCTCATCATGAACATTGAAAATCACACACCGCACGGTTTTATTCTCGATTGTGCGTCGATGTTCTCCTCGGAATCTTACTACTACAACGGTATCAGCACGGACGACGCCAGGAAACAGACAAGGTTCGTGGGTTCGTTCACTATAAACCGAGGCTGGAACGGGGCCTCCGCCGTCCCTTCGAATCATAATTTATACTGCTATCCGGACCCATTCGGCGACGATCGCTACTTCTGTATCATATGTGCCGCATACAACGACGGCCCAATGCTGTTCAGGGCGGACAAGGCGAAGATCCGCCAGATACTGGCCCAGACCGTAGAATCAGCATCCCCCTCCATCATAAATTCACAGCTTGGCAACTTGGACCCCGCCGTAACGCTCATTTCTCGGTTTTGCAAGGCGGGCGAAGATGTCACGGAACCGGCGTCCGCATACAACGGGTCGTGGACCAGTCTCATCCTTCCGGGCACGGACTTAGTTCTGACCTCCGACTTCGGTTCTCCCTTCCCCACGGGGAACAAGATTTACCGAAACCCCCTCGGGAAGTTCGAAGGGGCCGAGACCACCACCCCGCAGTGGGAAGTCGACACCGTTGGGTACACCTCGGAATCATTGATATTCCGGATGGACCCAATGGCTGCGGTACACCCCGGGTTTTACAGCCTAACGGTAATATCGGGAGAAGAACAGGTGTATGCGGTGTACACAGACAGGTCGGGTGAGTCTACGTTCATGACGTATATGCACAACGGACACTTGGACATCGGGCACTTCGCCGCTTCCGGGTCTCCAAGGATATACACGGTGCGTGTCGTCAATGTAGCCACCGGTGCCGAGATGACCAAGTCTTTCAATGTTCAACCTCACACGTACACGGCTATGAACGACTACACCGCCAACAACGCTGCGATGCTCCTGGATATGCACCCCGATGTGCCCATCGACGAGGACCTGCAACTGACACTGTCGGTCGTACCGTCGGACCTGCCGGAGGGCGGCTCCGTGCTCACGGCCTCAACGTCCAACCGCTTCACCTTCGCACCCGAGCAGGTGTCGCTCTACGACGCCGAACACGACGCAGTGCCCTTGGGCTACTTCGGACACGGGCACGTCTACGTCTACGAAATGACGATGGTGATGGACATGGTGACCGGCGAGGATCTCGGGATGCAAATGCAGTGGGTCAAGAAGGGCCGCATCGTCACCAACAAGTGGCACGTCCCCGAGGCCTTCGCAGGCAAGGACCTCAAGGTCATCCTCAACTCGAACAACCACGGACGCCTGGTGAACGGCACGGTCGTCCAGGAAAGCACCATCACGGTGTAATTGAATTAGAAAATAAGGGAATGAACATTCAAAAGATAGAGCATGAAGAACGGTCAAAGAATTACGGTTTAGATAAAATGTATTTTCTTTACACTCTCGGAAAGATTAAGATAATGAGATAAGACCACTGAAATATTTAACATGAGCATACTCAAGAATGAAATTAAGAGGCTTCAGGAACGTGTCGCTGAGATTGAAAAAGAAGAAGAGCAGGCAAGGGTAAACAAATGTGCAAATGACATCAGCTGGAATTTCGCCAATTTGAAGCGCCTTAACAAAGATGTAAGCGAGCGACGCTCGGATGTTCAGAAGCAGAAGCACGAAGAGGACATGCGGATGTATAATCAGAATGGTATGCGTTACGAGACGTTCGAGTTGTGGCAGGAGGCCACAGAGTCCATGCACCGCAGAAGGCTAAAGCATGACTTCAAGCATGATCATATGCGTGAGTGGAGGATTTACTGGTGTGAATGGTGTATATCACACGACATCCAACCCGAAGACATGCCGGATTGTGGACCACAAGCGATTAAAATAAAGGAGCATATGGAAGAAGCCCTCGACACATGGTTCAACGAGAAGAACGACACTGATACTTTCAAAGGACACAGTCACGTGCATCATGTTATGGCTAGAATGGACGAGCTGGTGGTCAGCACCCACAACCTCTTCGGGATATTGATGGCGAGGATCAAAACGCTCGAAGGTCAAGTAAGTTCCTTCAAGAGCCATTAAAACGCACTGCCCATATTGAATTAGAGTCGTGTTCGAAGCCGCAGTGTCTATGATCACTGACCACCAATTATTATGCTTCTCCTTCTTTACTATTAAGTGGTTAACCGTTTTTCTCCATATTGGCTTAGGGCGGTGGTCGTATAATATAGTATATCAAAATACTCACATCATGGACATCCACAACAGAGAGGGTCTCCAGTTTCTGGAGACCATAGAACCCAAGAGCATCGACCTTATTCTGACCGACCCTCCGTATGTGATTTCGAAGGACTCGGGAATGAACTCGCTGTTCGACAAGATCAACGGCGAGGACGAGGGCGACCTGAATAAGACGGACGAAGAGTGGGGGGTATACAAAGCGGCACACAAGATCAAAGACGACAAGAACAAGGCGAACTTCATGAAGTATGGGACGATCTACGGCAAGAAGTATGCGGCCCAGACGAGATTCGGCAAATGGGACGAAGATTTCAGCCTCGAGATGCTCGACAAGTTCATCGAGCAGTACTACGATAAACTCCGTCTCGGGGGCACGATCATCGTCTGGTTCGATATCTGGAAGATAACCCCGCTGAAGGAAATGCTAGAGAAGCACAAATTCAAGCAGATTCGCTTCGTCGAATGGATAAAGACCAACCCTCAGCCCATCAACCAGTCCGTGAACTACCTCACCAACTGCCGGGAAATCGCACTGCTGGCCGTCAAGGGGGGCAAACCAACGTTCAACAGCAAGTACGACAACGCCTGCTACCGATACCCGATGGCCAGCGGCAAACTGAAGTTCCACCCCACGCAGAAAAACCTCAAGCTCTTCGAAGAACTTATAGAGAAGCACAGCAACGAGGGAGACCTCGTGATGGACACGTTTCTGGGAGGGGGGACGACGGCCATCGCCTGCCGGAACAAGGGCAGGAAATTCGCCGGGTGCGAAGTGAACAAAGAATACTATGACAAGGTGGTCGAAATATTGAAACTAGAGGAGTAGGAAATCACTGTAAAATCTGAATTTAACCTCCTTCCTCGAACCTGTGTGGAACTGCAACTCCCCTATCCTCCGGGAGGTCCCGCCGTGTTCGAAGACGATATTCGTCGAAAACTCGACGTCACGGTTCTTTTGCGGGTTCCAGGTAACATATTCGGTACGGTTAAAAATAATTAAATGTTGTGCGGTGAAATAGTCTTTTTTGCTGACCGCAAGTTGGACGGCGGGTTCCCCCGCACAATTGGTTGCGATATAGAGGTACGTGCAGTCGAATAACTTCTCGAGCTGTTTGTTCAGGTAAAACTGGATATTGTCCTTTAACCAGGAGAACCTCTGCGGGTTGCCTTCCAACTTCCCCTCCAACCCTGTCTCGAAGATCTCGTCAAAGCGTTTAAGGGTCGGCTGACCGTATGTTCCGGCCACCTTGCCTGTGCGGTCTTTCAGGGTTTTAGCACTGATAGTCTCTCCGCCGACACACAAGAAATCCACAGGGCCATTGTCGTGAGCGATGGCTTCGGTTATTACGGGGAGGGAGTCTTTCATGGCGGTGAGTAGCCCCTTCAATTTACACACACAGTCGTCATCTACCCGATCGTCAGCCAGCGGGTGCGGGACCTCGAAAACGTCAGCCAGGGCTCGTTCAAACGAGTATCCCCACACGCCGTTGGCCTTGCCGTGCTTCGAGAGGTCGAGGGCCGGATCGAGTAGCATCCGCAAAGCGTTCTTGGTGTCCGCTGCCTTGAACTTGACTCCCCGGTCAGTGAGAATAGCTTGTAGCTCTTTTATGGTGTTCTTGCTCGTGTCGGGCGGGGACAATTCGACGTAATCGACGACGTTCTGCACCAGCCGCTCCCTATTCCCATCATTCGGGAGTCCTAGATCCGTACACACTTCCTTCAGTTCGTCACCTGTGTACAACGCAAACGTGTATCCAAGAATGTCGGCACTCGTTGTCTGTAGATTGTCGATGAAATGCTCCTGCGTGTGCCTTATCATCATCTGGATCATCAGTTCGGCGGCATCGGCGGCCTCGGCATTCCACACTCCTTCCGTGTCGATATCCCGTGCTTGGCAGTCTTGAACGAGGTCATAATCCCGATGGGCAGAATATACTGAGCGGAGAACGGTGCTTATGTTTTTTGGTGGCATGGTTATTTATCATAGCATACAAAAATTCCGGTTCGTCACACAAGCCTGGATATAAATGCAGAAAGTCCAGAATTGTCTGCAGTAAGAAATTGATTGTATTAGGGTTATTATAGTATTTATTAATAAAGACATTTTGACCATGAATACCGGTCTCAAGAGAGAAACGATCGACAAATACTACACCTCGCCAGACATAGTCAAGACATGCATCGATCTTGTGAAGGAAAACATTCGCATTCTACCAGATGATGTGTGCATCGAACCCAGTGCTGGGAATGGTGCATTCATAGGCGGCATCAAAACGCTCTTCCGCAACTGGAGGTTCTACGATTTGGAACCCGAAAACGACGAAATCGTAAGGCAGGACTACCTACTGTTACAGACCGCACCGCTGCTGGACAAGCGTGTACACGTGGTGGGAAACCCGCCGTTTGGAAGGCAGTCGTCACTGGCCATAAAATTCATCAAGAAATCTGCCGAGTATTGCGACACCATCGCATTCGTCTTGCCCAAGAGTTTCAAGAAGGAGAGCCTCAGGAAACACTTCGCTCTCAACTTCCACTTGAAGTGCGAATACGACCTACCGGACAACTCATTCACCGTAGACAACCAGACACACGATGTCCCCTGTGTGTTTCAAATATGGGTAAAGCAGGATGAACCCAGGAAGATCCAGCCAAAACTCGTGCCTACAGCGTACAAGTTCGTGAAGAAGCGAGAACCGCACGACATCTCGTTCAGGCGTGTCGGTGGCAAGGCTGGCGAAGTTGACACCCAGACGAACGGGAAATCTATACAATCGCACTATTTCATTAAGTTCGACAACATGACGGACGACCTGCTCTCCAGATTGAGAGAGCTGAGCTACGCCTGCAAGGATAACACATGCGGACCGAAGTCTATTTCCAAGCAAGAGCTTATGTGCGAGTTCAACAAGGTGTGTCTAAATTAATTACTTTTTAACCGCCGACTGTTAATCGCCAGAATGACTGTTCACACGAACAGTGTTTATTCTGGAAATTACCTCATCATTTCATTATCCAGATGAACTTAAAGTTAATTCGGTATTTATTATATAGTTCTCAAGGGGTTTGAGATGGATGGTGCGGAGTACCCGTTGGCACTGGTCACTTCGTGGCCTCTAGTATGCACCAGCCTATCCTGGTTCCTCGTGGTCGGGCTGGGTGTACACCTCTACTACCAGACAGGTGACAGGCTGCTCATGTGGCTAGCAGGCACTGTGTTTTCTACCGCCACCTTCAGTGTAATCCACTGGACCGACGCTCGCTACGGACCACGCCGCTATGCCGACATGGTGATGGCTACGATTTCGCTGATCTTTTTCACCATCGTTGCGGGGCTGCGAATCCGTGACAAATGGATAGCGCTTTTTGGCTGGCCCATTTGGCCAATCATGGCCCTGTTCTACCGAAAGTCTATTGAGGCATATCGCCAGAAACAGGCACGCTGGATCTTGTACCACGCAGCGTTCCACATTTGCGTAGGATCCGGACAGGCTCTCATAATGTTCGGCACCGCACTTACCAGTTAAACAGAGACCAGATGAACTTAAAGTTAATTTGGTATTTATTTATTATATAATATGCGCCTTGTGTCCCGAATGGCGCAAATCACCGACAACACCGTGCTCGAGTTGGGGAAGCGAGTGGCCTCCATGCTCAGCGGAAAACAGGAGGACCTCTCGAAGGTCCGCTGGACCGACGGCGAATCGAACTTGGAAAGCGGGTTTTCCAAGCTGGCGTGCGAGTGCTGCGAACTGGCGTGGGTCGAGCATGTCGAAACCCATCCTGAGTTCGAAGACGTCCGCCTGCGGTGCACCTCCCCAGACCTCACCGCCATCTTCAACCTCCCCGGTGAAGAGGTCCGCAAGAAGATAGAACTGAAGAGCAGTATGTCGAAGAAATTGCCAGGTTCGACTATAAAGGGGCTAGATGCGAACCAGGTTCTCATTTACTGCCTCAGACCCAGGCGCTCCGGGACCTACAGCTTCCGATGCTCCCAATACCACTCCGCTATGGGGAAGTCGGACACAGAGCTCTTCCAGGACAGGTCGCCACGGCCCTGGGTCAGCTTCGAGCAAATGCCGGAGCTCGACGAAGAGCGACCCTTCGAACACAAGGAGGGCTACGATTGGATACAGCACTATGCGGAATGTGCCCTGCGACGAATCGACGTCGGCTTCACCGGACAGACGTCGTGGCAAGATTCCTTGGTGAAACTCATCAGAGAGCCCGACGTGAAGCTGCTCGCCGAGCGGGACGACGAGATCCTGAGGCTGCGGGAGCTGCTCGCCGAGCGGGACGACGAGATCCGAAGGCAGGAGGTATTACGGTGGAATCGAGGTCAGGCGACGAAGCTGCTCGCCCAAGGGGAACTTCTGGTGTCTTTGGGGGATCTTTCAATTCGATAATAAACATTCCGTCTATCTCACCCTTGCCGCCCTTGGGGTTGGGTCCTGCTTTTGTATACTGATTATTCATAAGGACATCGGCGACGCCTTTTCCGTCTTTAATAGCCCACCTATTTTTAGTGATTTTGACGCTGCTGAAAATCGTGTTCTTGTTATCTGTAATTCCCCCTCCTACATTAGCCATATCGTATGGGGCGGTGGGCTTGGGCTTGAGCTTTTCAGTTTTTGCAAGAGTTATATTTGAATCTCCACATATGATGTTCGCATCTGGGTGATTTTTAAGCACCTCCTTGAATCTCTCCTCGGTGGCGGTGCTACTGCCCCCGTGCCAGTTTACGACAGTTACCTTCTTACCATCTTTTGTCAAGGTGACTTTGTTGGTATCTCCAGAGTCACCATTAACCCCAGCCACTTTCCATACTGTCTTGTGTAATACAGCGAGATCTTTATTCACTTTTTCGTATGTGTATTTGCGACTGCCTTCCTCCAGTGGCAGTGTTATAACGCAACTGTCTGGAAAACCTCCCTCCAGTGGCTCTGTTATAAACATGAACACCGGTTTATGCTCATTAACATACTTCGCATCCTTAACATACTTCGCATTAATTTTATCACGAATTTCATCATAAGCTTTTATATATTCCTTTGCCATTGCGTGAATGTCTGTGTATATAGTATTATTGCCCGCTGTGCCCATCATCCAGCCCCCGGTTGGCTGTGCTATAAAAGCCATCTGAGGGATCTTGACAAGACGTTTTCCCTGGATCTTGCCTTCCTTTATTAACCCGTTGTCCCCATCTGTAATTGCTTTGACTGCATTGTCTGAAGTGATTATCAATGGGACTAAATCCTCATACCCATTGCCCTCCAATAACGGTCTCAGGTTTTTACGACCATATTCATATAATTCATTTAGTTTTGTTACCATCTCTCCGGCGGTGGTATCTTCAATATTCTTCTTTTGCCTTTCATAATTAGCTACCCACAAGTCAGTGAAGGGGATACCCACTTCCTCACTGAATTCATCAAGTGTCTTACCTGTCTTACCTGCGCTCTTAATTGCTTCAATAACATCCTTGGAGTCTTTGCTAATCCAGCCCTTACCTTTAGAGTCGGCTCCAGCACCGCTAGCAACCACTATCACCACGTCGTCGGTGTCTAGCATTAAAACCTGGTGGTCGGCCAGAAGTGGGAATTGTTCCGAATACGGCCGACTGAATGCCAATAATGCCTCTGGTCCTTGAACTCCAGTGGATCCGAACCGGGATCTATTGCGACGTATGAAACGCATGTAGGCACCTGCCTGCTTCTGCTTCGCCTTGGTGGGCAGGGCTTTCTTAATCTGACCGAAATACTGTAATGCTGCCGAAGTCCCGAACTTCGTGCAAACACTTGCAAGCACCTTCTGCTTCTTTAGGGTAAGAGGCATTTTGTTACTGTTGTCCAATATTATATTCTAGAAGTAATGTTTGATCACTTCGGCCACCTTGTCGGCGATGAGGTAGCCAAGCAGCGGCGGCACCGCATTACCTATATACTTGTACGACCGCATGTTCTTTTTCTCCGTGAATACGTAATCCGGCGGAAACGTCTGTATCAGCCCAGCCTCCCGCACCGTCAGCCGCCTCTCGGGAAGGTGGCGCTCCGCTACATTGGCACCGTCCGTGTGCCGTCGGAACTCGATGTTGCCGTGGTGTTCGGCTCTCATGGTGGGTGCGAACCCGTCGAGCTTCACCTCGGTCTGCCCCTGCCCCTTGGACAACCTCTTTGCCTTGGAATACATCTGCTGCGAAATGTCGTCGGAGTCGCTGGGTTCCTCGAGGTGTTCGAAATACTTGCCGATGTGGCACTCCGTCTGATTCTTCGTGATAACGTTCCAACCCGCTGCAACGGGGACGGTGCGACCGGAAGTGGAGATGCCCATGATGATCACTCGTTTCCGGGTCTGCGGGATGCCGAACTCCGGGCAGTATACCACCTGGTACTCGACGCTGTAGCCGAGGTCCTGGAAATCCTTTATTATTTGTTTGATCGGTTCTTCCTTCATCGTGAGGAGGCCGTACACGTTCTCCGCCACGAACACCTTGGGCCGGGTTTTCCGCACCACTTCGACGAAACTGCGGTACAGAGTTCCCCGACTGTTCTGCTTGGCGTCAACCACCTCACTCACCAGGTCGTGTGCCTTTGTCGAACCGAACCCCCGGCGGCGACCGCAGTGGCTGAAGTCCTGACAGGGGAAGCCGCCGATGACCACGTCCCCGGAGGGGAATGCGAAGTCGTTTTCCACGAGGTCGTAAATGCTCGTGGTATTGTAGTTGGTCGGCGTATCGTTGAGGCTGTACACCTCCTTTGCGCCTTCGAGGATGTCGTTCTGGAACATGATGCCGAAGTCGAGCCTTTCGAGTTCCACGAAACCCGGGACGGAGTGGTTCTTGCCGATGAAGGCGGGTTCGACGATGGAGTCTCGGTGTACAACGACCCTGCCGCCGAACCCCATATCCATACCGCCGATACCGGAGAACAAGGAAATAACTTTCATTTTCTCTAATACTAATAATAGTTTATCATCTGTTTTTAAATCTTATTGAGGCTTTTGAATTTCCGAATTATCTTGTCCGCCTGCTCCGCCATCTTCCAATCGAAGTTCATGCGGCGGTACGTATCGACTGGGTCGAGGTACAGATACATCCCGGGGTTGAACTCGATCTCGTTGATGAACATCGTGTTGGAGTTGCCCTGCTCCAGACAGCAGCCGAAGTCGATGCGGGTGAGGAAGGGGGGCATCTTCTCGAAAAGGGGGCGGATGGTGCGCAGTGTTTTCCTTGCGATTGCCTTCGCCTTCCGTATGAGGGGCGTGTCCTTCGTGGTGAGATAGTGTTCGGTGTGGTCTTCGACTACGGAATAGTGGTATTTCTCCCCCAGCCAGTATGTCCGAATTTGCGGGACGGTCTTCTCGAAGTCGGAATAGAACTTTTGGAAGACAACTTTGGGATACCTGGGGTTCTTGAATGTCTTGGTGAGGTATGCCTTAACCTTGGCTCGGGTAGCCAGGTCCCCAGGACGCCCCACGTCGATGGCGTCCGTTCCCCACACCGGTTTGGCAAACGCCTGGGGCCACGCCGCCTCCTGTATGTGCTTCCATACCTTTGTGGTGGCACGGGCGGCACTGGTCTCGAACTCAGCCCGTGTCACACACATTGTGCTACCCACTGGTAGTCCCTTCGCCGCCAAAAAGCTGTAATAATCGCACTTGTCGTAGATCAAATCGGCGTACCCGATGGGCGGAAACACCTTGCCTTCGCATTTGTCGTATATGTTCTTCAGCTTGGCCATCGGTTTTCCGGCCAGTGCGAACTTGCGGATTGAGGGGACGATGAGCAGGTCGACCCAATGGTAGAATATGAAGTCGTACTTGGTGAACAACTTGGTCGACACCTTCGATGCCGCTACGATGTCGAGGGAGTAGTTCTTCTGCTTGTCCGCAATGAACTTGAGGGCGTAGGCCATAGCAATGTCAATGCGCACGAACGCACCCGTTCGCCTAAACACGCCGTCTTCGTTCACCCGCAAGGTCGGCGGCACGGCTTCCAGCCACGGGCGGCGGACGGGGTGGAGACCTATGGTGTCGTTGTAGGTCTCCACCCACTTGTTGTGCCTTGGTCCTATAACGATCGCAACCTTCATTTATCTATGGTCAAGATTTAAATGATAGCTTATTTTTTTGTTGGTATACTGTAACGATGGGTCTGAGGATAGGATACTTCTACCGCACCAAAGTGACCGAGAGTTACTTCGAATTCACGCCCAACGAAGATCCGTGGTATGGCGGCTCCAAGAAAAACGTCATCGCCGAGGACGCTATAGTAGCGTACATGAAATACGCCTACCCCCAGAACACATACATCAAACTCAACGCCCACCGGTTCAACAAAAAACTCGCACTCTCCTGTGACATTGTCTGGTTCGCCTTCGAGGAGCAGGCAAATCTCTTCAAATACCAGGTGGCTTGGGCAACTCGACCAAAGAGCATCGCCGCCCGGAAGCGCAAGTACACACAGCGCTGGGAGGACATAATGACCCTCCCAAACTTGTTTCCCCCTAGGAAGGTCAACGACTTCATCTTCGACAAGTGCAAATACTACGCCGCCGCCAAACGCTGGGGCATCCCCATCGAGAAGACCCAATGTACCGCCTCCATGGACATCACTGCCAAGGGAATGCGCACTAAGCTCAACCGCTTCGCCGAGAAGGTGTATGTCAAGCCCCTCCCTTCGAGTGAGGCGTTTGGAAACATCGTCTTCAACAAGCCCTATGACGTCGGCGCTCTCGAAGACTACCTCCGGGAGATGCGGTCGACGGGGATCGACAAGCTGTGCATTCAGAGGTTCAACCCACACTTCGCCACGAAGAGCTTCCCAGAGTACCGCACCATCTGGGTAGGGAAGCGCTTTTCGCACGGCATCAAAACGGTGGGGGCGGGCTACACCACAGGGGAGATGAAACGGATCCCCGCCAAGCTGCGGCGGGCGTGCCTCAATCTGATCGACAAGCTGGAAAAGCGCTTCCGGGTGCCCATGATCTCGCTCCGACTGGACTGGGGCAAGACGGACGGGGGGGAGTTCTTCCTCAACGAGATAGAACAGTCATACGGAAGTTTCGTCGACGACATCTCCTTCCGCACACAGTTGGAGAAGAAGATCGGCGATCAGTTCATGACCGAGGCGTTGAAGTATGCAAAATTGTGAGAAAAAAAATGTTACGTTATGTTAAACTTATGAAGAAATTCTTTCCAACTCTGGGAATGGCAAAGACCTTCAGTTCAAGAAGTTTATCAAGACCATGGCTGCCTCTTGGGTGGCGGTGAATGCTCTTGTTATTCTACTATTTGCCTGCGTATACTACACTATAGACAAGCACAGAGAAAATTCATATTTTACCGGAATAAGCAAGAACAGAGAGGACCGTTTGTTTTCCGACTACCTGTATTTTTCCGTGATCATTTCCAGCACGCTAGGACTCGGCGAGATCGCACCGAGGCGCCCCGAGGAGAACACGGAATTCTCCATTGTAGGTAGGGTGGTCATCGCCACACACATCCTGTTTTCGCTGTTCGTCAACGATGTCCTCGATTCCATCGAAAACTTCGTTCTTGCCTAACCGGTCGATCAAGCCCACCCATTCTCGACCAAGCGTCGATAGTAAACATCGCACATGTGCTCCGACGGACTCCAGCAGGTGAGGAACGTCTCCTCGTACCAGCTGCGTGCCGCATTCGAACCGAACATCTTCACGGCCTTGACGGACAGGCGAATATTTTCACCAACGTGGTAGTAGCGAAAGTAAGGAAAGGCGGTCACGACATCACGCTGAGTCGTCACTCGGTAGTGCTGTAGATTCGGCATACCTTCGAATGCCGCCTTCCACTTCCTATTTCCCACCCGGGGGCTGGCAAACGACACAACGGTGACGTCGTTCTCAATGTCATTGGCCAGTTCGTAACCGCACAGACTGGCCAGAGCGGCTCCCAGACTGTGACCGGTGACGTATACCCTGTAATCGGGGTGCTCCGCAACGAGCCTCCGAACCTCGGTGAGTATGTCCCGGTACACACCTCCCTCAAAGAGCTGCTTGAAGAAACCACTGTGCACCCATATGTCGTCACGCAGTCGGCACTTCATAATGCTGAGGTCGTAGTACCAATCCGTCTTCGATTCGCTCCCACGGAAAACGACGCATATACGCTTATTGTGCTCGCTCAGTGTGATCCCCACTTGCAGATCGGTCTTCGGGTGACTGATGAACTTGCACACCCTCCCGGAGGGGGCCTGCGCCGCTGCGTCTTCCAGAACACGGCGCTGCAGCGCACTGATGCCGAGCGTGTCGATGTCGCCACTCTCCGTGACCCTGGCGACGAAGGTCTCGAGGGTTTCCTCGGAGTCTACTTCGAATTTGGCGCCGTAATCATACACGAGCATAGTGACTCGCAGAAGTTCCAAAGTGAGGGAATGTGATATCATATTAATATTATACATCATTTTTTTTAGTCCAGAAGGAGTTTCCTTTTGCGCAAGTTGTTGGCGGTTTTCCCGTCCGCCTTTATCATCCGCATTGTCTCGGGGTTACGGACGAATTCCTTGGCATTAGCCCGTGCAAGTTGAGTGCCTAACTGGAGGATTTCACGGTCTCTCGCAAGGAGTTTGCACTCCATCTCGGCTAGTTTCGTGCACAGTTCGTTACAGTGATCCTTCATCATGTTAGTCTTGACATTGGTTGCACGGATGACCTGGCGCCACTGTTCAATACTACTGTCTCGGGCGTTCTTGAGAATGTTATATAGTCGCACATACGAACCTTCCCGCATACCCGTCTCGCTACTGTCCTCCAGAGCGTCTCCCATTTCCCTGAAAACGGTGTCATCAAATTTGAGATAAACCGTCTCAGTCTCCATCTTTAAAGGCATGTTAGGCTGTATTTGTAACAATTAAATAGAGCAATCCTTTAACACATTTTCAAGCCTAAGGAATAAATGTCCTGTGATACGAGGAATTAAGGAGTTTAAAATACTTGATGAAGATTTTGAATTACTTACAGGATCAAATGTGAATGGAACAACTATTATATTTCAAATCGAATATTTCAACAAACAAGACCTTCAAGATTCTATCGGTGAATCTATGTTTGCTCGTCATTAATCAAGGTCTAAATGGTTTTCAATAGTAAATTCTCTTTTCTTTTCCATTATATATATTTCGTGTTGTTGTTTATAATAATTACTACTATATATACTTTTCGAGTGTGCTCTGTATAACCAACCATCTTGCGTATTACACTTACTACATATAATCCCTCTAATATTAAAAGGTATATCTAAATGTATATGATCTAAACATTTATCATTAGGATACTTATTATCAAGAGGTTTAAAACAACTATCACAACAGGTTTTATTAATTAAATATAAATAAAAGGCATTTTTATCTAAATCCCCAAAGGTCATACCTACCCTTTTCCATTTAGTATAATGTTTTCTTCTTTTTACTTCAAGTATTTTGTTTTCTTCGTGTCTTTTTTTAGCGAGTTCTTTTTTATTTAATTTATAAAATAATGCTCGTTTTTTATTTAAAGCATCTTTATTTTTATAATACCAACCCAAAGAACTTCGAGCAGTTTCATTTTTTTCCTCATTTTTAAGTTTATAGTATTCAACTTTTCCAAGTTTATCAAATAAATCTTGATTTTTCTTACTACGACCTTTTTGTATTCCATTATCTTTTTTTTTATTCTTTTTATTGTGTTCTTTTTGTTTTTTATTCTTTTCAACTCTTTTAAGTTCATAATAAGCATCTAAACCGATTTTATCAATTAAATTTTGTTGTTCTTTACTGCGACCCATTATTACTCTTTTAATATAATAAACGATAAAACTTTAAATATTGTATATTATAATTATATTTTATAAAACTAATGGCTTATACTTTAATCCAAGTAAAACGATTAATGTCAAAACACAATTAAGCAGTAAGGATTAAAAAATATGTTGTGTGTGTGTAAACACAAATGGGAAGAATTACCCTAGGAGGCGGAGACTTCTCCATGCGACAGACGGGCTTCAGCAATGTCCTCGACGTCATCAAGGCCAACACCCGATTGGAGGCCAAGGAGGCCAAATTCACTGGGGACGTCCAAGTTCTCGGCAAACTCTCGGCCAAACTGGACGCCGGCGACATCGAAAATCTCGAAAACTTTCTCAACAACGTCGATATGGACGCTTTGGTGAACGACTACCTCAACGCCAACCCGGTCGGGGCAGGGATCACGCTGACCAGTGCGACATTCCAAAACGACATTCTTACCCTAGGAATGAGCGATGGGTCCTCGACCTCTGTGGACCTAACCACTACTACACCCCCGCCCCTTGGCTCGGCTGTCGTTTACCCACAGTCGGGCGCCAGCCAGCCGACTTTTCAAATAGATTCGTCCAACAACGTCGTGCAAGTCGCCAACCTTGTCATGACCGGCGGATTCGTCAATTACTCAGACCGAAATCTCAAGTACAACATACGGGACACCGCCATCGGTGGTATCGACATGGTGTCCAAGCTCAAGTTGCGTGAATACAAATGGAAGGAGGGGGGGACATTCGTCCCCATCGGCTTCATTGCCCAGGAGTTGGAGGAAGTCAATCCATTCTTTGTCACCGAAATCAAAGGCAAGAAAGCCGTCAAAACGGTGGATCTGGTCCCAGTGCTCACCAAAGCGGTTCAGGAACTGATGGAGGAAAACAAACGCCTCACCAAAAGAATAGAAAATCTGGAAATAGGCCATATTTAAATGTATTACTAAGGTAATTACAATAAATGGCGACTTATCAAATTCTTCCATCGCCCGGAGGAAATGCGGACACCACTTATTCCTACTTCGATGCCGACGGAAACGGTTTGGTGACGGGGCGGTTCAGTGCCGCCACCTTTGCCGGCGACGGCGTGTACACGGACACCACGTTCTTAGAAACTCCTGCGGCCGACACCGTTCCGTCGTCCTTGGCCGTCAAGACGTTCGTCGACTACGAAATCGCCAACTTGACGGGTGGCGGCGGCGGCACCACCATGGCCTCCACTACATTGGATGACCCCACGTTTACAGGGGCCATTCAAAACCCCGGAGGAACCGACAGCGCCGTGCTTTTCTCGGGCGACACCGGCGCCACCGACGCCAACAGTGCCGCCATCATGGAAAACAGCGACACCAAGCTCGCAACCTGCAAGACCATCAAGAACTATGTCGAGCGCCAAATTGCGGACGTCGTCGATTCGGCCCCAGATACCCTGAACACCCTCAACGAACTCGCTGCCGCCCTGAGCGACAGTCCCGATACTATCACGGCGCTCACCACCGTCGTCGGTACCAAGCAGCCCATTGACGGTACGTCTTTCCACGTTCTTGATACCAGTGGCGGAACGGCACAGTTCTCAGTGAACTCTTCGGGAGACACCGTCATCAGTGGCACCACCACTATGGTCGCCGCTTCTGCCTCGGATACCCTAACCTGTGGCAAGACTTCGGGCACCGGTCTCGCCGTCACCAAGGACGCTACCATCGGCGGGACGCTCGCAGTGACTGGCATCACCACCATGGCCTCCGCCCTTGATGTTAACGCAGCCGCCGACGTCTTCGGCACTCTCACATGCAGCGCCACGTCGGGCACCGGCCTTCAGGTCGACAGCAACGCCAACGTCACCGGGACCACCACAACAGGGTCTCTCAGTGTCACCAACGGTATAGGTGCTGCGGGTAACAAATTTGCCGTCGCCGAGAGCACCGGAAACATCACCACCGATGGAACTATTACGTCCGGGGCTGTGACGACGACCGGCGTAACGAGCACTTCACTAAGCACTTTCTCTGGGGGGAACGGTACCTCGATCCCGGCACTCACGGCAACTGGTTATGCTAACTTCACGTCTGGGCTGGCGGTCGGTGGCTCGACGCAATACCAAGGCAAAGGTCTAGCCGTTCTAACTGATGCTTATTTTGGGGCCGCGTTTATCAACATCGACTCAGGCGGGATAAGAGGAGCGCAGACCTTGGGGGTCACAGACCCAGGGACTGTTACAATCGAGGATGTCGTCTTCTCCGCCGGTGATATTACCGACGTGTCGGGCTTCACCGCAACTGGTACCATCACTGCCGGCACCGTTACCGACGGTACCATGACCATCACAGGAGGCGCCATCACGGGCGCCACCACCATCAATGCGACTGGTGACATCACTGTGGGTGGGGACCTCGATCTCGATGGGTCGTTGGAGTTAGCTGGGGGTTCAGGCACGATTTCTGGCGGATACAAATTCAAAACTCAACCTGGTTCTACAGCGTTTTTTGGAGGCAGCGTCTCGTTCCTCTCCGGGATTAAAGGAAATGGAAGCTCGGCGGCGGTAAATTTGATCAATGGGACGTACATGCCGCTAGGGAAACAGTTTACGGATGGTCTCTTGAAGATAGCCTCCGGATCGATTAACGACGCCGTGAACATCACTGCCACGGGTGCCGTTTTGGCCGACTCGCTGACGGACGGTGTGATGACCGCCACGGCCGGAGCACTCACTGGTGTCACAAATATCACGGCTACTGGGACCATCACTGGTGTCACAGATATCACCGCTACTGGGACCATCACTGGCAATGTCACTGGCGATGTCACTGGCAATGTCACTGGCGACCTCTCTGGTGCTGTCACCGGCAATGTCACTGGCGACCTGACTGGTGCTGTCACCGGCAATGTCACTGGCAATGTCACTGGTGCTGTCACCGGCAATGTCACTGGCGACCTGACTGGTGCTGTCACTGGCGATGTCACCGGCAATGTCACTGGCAATGTCA
>Ga0209830_10000940_pt1 | contig 27459 bp, 26 predicted proteins | sample ArcticOcean_MG_C_12_FD_187439 | JGI IMG/M metagenome (GOLD analysis project Ga0209830, IMG submission 187439) | Marine microbial communities from western Arctic Ocean - ArcticOcean_MG_CB8_130 (SPAdes) (version 2) | ecosystem: Environmental > Aquatic > Marine > Oceanic | place: Arctic Ocean...
AAGAAAACGAAAACGGCAATACTACTATTTAGGAAATTGATAATAGTAGAGAACATACTTAAAGATAAAATCTAAGTATACTATAATGGGAGGTCCAAGTCCAAGATGTATTCACGATAGAGTCCGGGCTCGTTGTGTAGAATGTGGAGGTTCAGGTATTTGTATTCATAAGAAACGAAGAAACAGATGCAAAGATTGTGGGGTAGGTAGTCAATTATGTAGTCATGGTAAAGAAAAGAATGACTGCGTAGAATGTGGTGGCACTTCTATCTGCGAACACGGAAAACGAAGAAGACGATGTGTTGAGTGTGGTGGGGCTGCTATTTGCGAACATAAAAAAAATAGACAAAATTGTTTAGAGTGTAAAGGGTCATTGTTTTGCATTCACGACAAGAAAAAGACCAGATGTAAAATATGCGACGGAAAAGAATTATGTAAAGCACCATTATGTGAAACAAGAGGTATCAAAAAATACGAGGGATACTGTTTACCTTGTTGCATTCATTTTTGTCCCGATATACCTATTTCGCGAAATTACAAAACAAAAGAAAATGATGTCGTAGACCACGTGAAAAATAAATTTCCGGATTTGTCTTGGGTATGCGATAAAACAGTCCAAGGTGGTTGTTCGAAGCGTCGTCCAGATTTACTGTTAGATATGGGTTCACATATTGTTATTATTGAAGTAGATGAAAATAAACACGATTCTTATGATTGTTCTTGTGAAAACAAACGACTTATGGAAATTTCACAAGACCTGGGACATAGACCTATTGTGTTTATCCGTTTCAATCCGGATAACTATGTTAACGCTGATGGAAAAAAGATTGGTTCTTGTTGGAAAGTAAATGGATATGGTGTTATGCAAGTGTCTAAGATAACAGAGTGGGCGGAAAGAATAAATACATTATTATTGCAAATTCAATATTGGATTGATAACAAACCAGAAAAAACGATTGAAATGATTGAACTTTACTATTAATTTATAACTTTTGTTATAGATTAATTATTTTACAATGGTATAATTTTTTATTTGTTTTTATAAAGAATGATTTGCGGATAGAATTTTTATTTGTTTTTATTTGTTTTTATAAAGAATGACTGCTTAATACAGCACGATTAATTGCTATACGCGATGCCGGCCATGCCCGACATTACGCGTAGGACGTTATAGTTAACGGCGTAAACACGAACCTTGGCAGTAGCACTTCCGGAAACGGTACCGGCAGAAAGAACAAGCTGAAGAACGGCGTTGTCAATTCTGGAGAAGTTGCAGCTGCCAGAAGGCTGGTGCTCCTCGGGGCGAAGGGCGAAAGAGTAAACGTTCACACCAGAATCGGGGGCACGGGTGTGGTGTTGGAAAGGCTGGACTGTATCGAAGTAAGAACCCTCACGCTCGGAGAAGCGGTCCTGACCGTTAAGCTGAAGCTTGGCGGTGACAACGGGATTCTCACCCCAACAGTGCATGTCAAGGGCGGTCTCGGCAAGAACGAATGTTCCGGCATCAGATAGACCTTGGGTGTCAGTGACAAGGGCGTTACCCTCAGCGTTGAATAGACCAGAACCATCGATCATGTTGCTAGCATCAGAGGTCTCGGTATCGGCACCACCGAAGGCACTGACAGAGTTGGGTAGAGCATCGATGGCATCGGTGTAGTTAAAGGGTTGGGCGCCAAGAGTCTTATATAGAGTCTCGCCACCAACAAGAGAGTTACAGTAGTCAACGTTGGAATCAGGCTGAACGACCCAGATAAGCTCCTTACAGGGGTGGTTGAAGTTAAGCTTGATCTTGTTGGAAGAAGAACCAACAGACTCGTCACCAGTGAACTGAACCTGCTCGATTAGATACTCGTGGGGGTTCTGTGCCATCTTGCGTCTCTCGTCGGTATCAAGGAAGATATAGTCAACGTATAGAGAGGCAGCAACTAGAGATTGCTGGTAGGCATTGGAAACAGATTGAGAACCAGAAACTCCGTCCATTGAGGAAACAGCCCATAGACACTCGCCAATAGGACGGAAATCAATGTTGATCTTAACCTCGTGGTATTGAAGAGCAATAAGAGGAAGAGCAAGTCCGGGGTTACGGCAAAACCAGAACTGAAGAGGAACGTATAGGGTAGTCTCGGGAAGAGCATTACGGGGAGCACAAACCTGGTTGGGAGCACCGGAAGCGGCACAAGGTCCAGAAACACCAGCGAATCCGGGCTCAGTGACGTATGTAAGCTGAGTGGTGTTACCAATCATCTTGAAGTAACCAGCCTGTTGCTCCTTGGATAGAGTTAGCTGATTCCAGATGTGCATCCAGTCACCGTATTGACGGTCGATTCTCTGACCTCCGATCTCAACCTCGACCTGAGCGACCAATTGCTCTCCAATGAAATCTAACCAACGGGCATACACATCATTAGCGTTCATGTTCTGGTTAATCTCGGGAAGAGTAACCTGAAGATAGGTGCGGTAGGCAAGATCACCATTTCTGCTAATAGTACATGTGACGCGACGACCGAAGTCAGCCTGTCCAGAGAAAGTCTGCTCAATAGACTCCATAGCGAAGTTGGTGTGGCGTCTGTATGACACCTTCCAGAAAGTAATCTCGGGGGTTCCAGTAAGGAAAACGTCTTGGGCTCCGTAAGCCACTAATTGCATTAAACCACCGGCCATAGCTAATTATATATATTAGAGATAGAAAATAATTTCAAATAATACGCGTTTTAATTGATTTATTTTTTTTGTTACAAGTTAATTTGCTAAATATTTTATGGTATAACAATTACAATTTGTAATACAAAATCACAAATTGTATAATAGGAATAACAGATTTTTCTATTCCTAAATTAGTGGGGGTATTTCAGTGAGATCTGGGGTCACTGTTTCCCATACAGAAACAAAGACTGGGTCGGTTGATAATCCATCAGACCACCCCATTCCTGGTGCGTATTTATTACATTTCATATATTTCGTATGATTTACAAAGTGATTGTCGTGTAGTGTTTTTGTAAAATATTCCAGATCTTCTTGTGTATTGAAATCGTGTTCTATTATGACAAGACGTATACCATCTAACAAATTGGGGAAACTTTTCAACATGGAAACAAAATTTCCTTCATTATCTATTACTAAGACACTAAAGTCGATTTTATATTTTTCACATAACTCATTATATGTAATAACATTGACTTTTGTAGAATTTGGTAAAGGGTCTGTAAAAGTATACCATCCCAATGAATATAGCGGTGTTTCTGATATCGCAGAAAATTCAACTTGAAATTGTAGCAAATTATTATCACGATTCAATAACAATTGATTTGCTTCTATTAACGAAGGTTCTACTACTACATGGTTCGTTTTATCTTCTAAAATTGTATTTATTACGCAGGAATTTCGTCCCAATGAACCACCGAACTCCAATACACGGTCATCTTCTCGTATAAACTGACACGCCATCAATTGTTCGGGAATTTCATTACACAGTTGTTCAATTGGCTGAAAATGAGTTAATTTTTCATGAATTGGTTTCAGTTTTTTCAAAACTATTTCATCTATTTCTGAATCTAACATTTTTACACTTACCCATATCTACTATATCGTTTTTAAGTTTTCATATCACTAAATAGTTTAACTATTCAAGAAATTCGTGGAGGTAATATTATCAGAAATAAATGTTTCTAAATAATTCTCTTGAAAGAATTCTTGTCGTTGTTCATGCTTCTTTGAAAATACATAAGTATCATTGTTTTTTTTCACAGTCCATCCTTTTTCTAATGCGTTTGTCAAAAACAACATTTTTTGAAAGGTATGTTTTTCGATTTTTATATTAGTAGGTAACTCAAAATTCATTGGTTGCGGATGAACTGTACTTGTCATTTGTATACAGTGGAAGTATGTATATTTTCATTCATACCAACGAATTCAGCAAAATTGAAAGTTTTTTATACATTATATAATAGTATCTAATTACCTCATTCGAATTCCACGTTTGTATTACACTATGGATTCGTTCATTTACATTTTCGTTATATTGATTTCGCTATATTCGATTGTTTATAGTGAGTTACCATTTATAACTCTCTTTTCAAACAAAATATTTACTACAGATGTATCTCACGATAATACTACCCCGACGAATAAAATTGACCCGTATTACGACTTGAACTTACAAATAGCACTGCAACACGTTATACAAGCATTTCAACAAAATCCCGAACCCAATATTGATCTACACGCTCTTATTGGATATGCAAACCGATTGGAAACGCGACTAGATCATTTATATGAAATAAACGAAAGTGTCAATTACGATGAACGAATTTTATATGAGGAAAAAATGAATATCATACAACATTCCAATTTTCGCGGGAGTGATTTACTGCATCATAATATAAATGAAACGAAAGAACTTATTACTATTATCACAAATATTACAAAACATTATCCAATACAAATGTAATTATAAACCTTCGGTCTTTGTATTTTTGTATTTTTTGTTTTTACAGATTTCTACATAAACCTACATAAAAACTCATTTGTAATATTCTCTATCACAATCGGTTCTCCATGTCCAAGAAAAAACCACCCGTTAATTATTCCATTGATGAAAAACATATAGAGATATTAACCGGATTTGAAAAGAATGAAACTGAAATTATACCTTCGTTACGCTCTGAAAAGGAAGAATTAAAACGGAAAATCACTTCATTACATAAGAGACAAACGGGTGAATATATGGAATATCGCGACCGTATCTTTGAAATTAACCAACAGATCAAACAACTTCGTAAAACAGAGAAAAGTTATTTGTTAGAGAACTCACCTTTCATTTTTGATTACTTTGAACAAAAAAAACAAATTTCGGCTACGGTTGAATCGTTGACCTCTTCCGCAAAAGCAATTCACTCTTTCTTTAAAATCAAAACGAACTCGAATCAACACGAGAATATATCCATGTCCAAATACGACCATTCCAAGAGAAATTATCAACAATATTGGCGAAATGTCACGAATGAGTTGACGAATCAAAGTGATTATTTTATAAATACTGACGTATGTGATATTTGTAATACAGGAGAACTTGTTCCACAAGATGAAGAAGGTATACTTATTTGTAATAATAAAGATTGTGGTCGTTTTGTTACTTATATTGTTGACAATTCAAAACCGAATAATAAAGACCCACCAAATGAAGTCTCGTATACCGCATACATACGCCTTAACCATTTTAAGGAGATATTATCGCAATTCCAAGCAAAGGAAACTACACAAATTCCAGAAGATGTCATTAACGCAATTCGCGCACGAATAAAGAAAGAACGTATTGTTGACTTGAAAACCATTAATTATGACAAAATGCGCGAAATTCTACGTAAACTCGGTCTGAATAAATACTTCGAACATATACAATACATCAATTCTCTTTTTGGTATCAAACCGCCCGTGATGAATGAAGAACTTCACGAAACCCTTTGTGTTCTCTTTATTGAAATTCAAAAACCGTGGGCGGTCCATTGTCCTCCTAACCGAACCAATTTCTTTAATTATACATATACTCTCTATCAACTATGTGTGCTTCTCGACCAAACACAATATTTACCCTATATACCCATGATGAAAGACCGGGAGAAACAATTGGAACAAGATATGATATGGAAGAAAGTGTGTAATGATCTGGACTGGTTTTTCTTTCCCTCGGTATAAGCTACATTCATACGAAGAACCTATATAGAAACATTCATATTGTTATATATATTAGAATGAATTATCCTTGTGATATGGGGGTTGAGTATAATGGGGATTTTGAATATCGCGCCACTTTACGTAATTTATTTGTTATGAATTCAGATAAATTTCCTGAAATTACAAATCCAGATATTGACACAGTCACTCGCGACGAAGTCGAATATGACGATGAAACGACCAGTCAATTCATGGATTTCGTTTATTCAAATACAAAAACAGACCCCGTTTTTATTGAATTATATACAAAAGCCGCATCCTTTATGTTTTCAGAAGACCCTGAAATTGGACTTGCTGTGTTGTTTAGTTATGATTATTTGACTTTATTTCATCCTTGTCTTTCTCATTTTTTTAAACATAATACTCTTTCTCGTGAAAACCCACAATATATTGGTCTATATAACAAACTTTTTACCAAGTAAAACAAATTATAACAAACACGTTTTGTTATAATCATTAGTCGCGCAGAGGGCGCTGGTGTTTCTCTATTATCAATGGCTCGGGGATCATTGTGGGCAGTTTGTCTATCACATTCAGTGATTGCAATGGTTTGATATCTGGTTTCACCGGTGTTTGGGGATTTACTAAATTAGTTGAACCGATACCCAATAAACTTGATTCTATATCACAAGAATTATGGGATAAATTTGACGATGCTACCCTTCCTGATAATAACCCGTTTCCTGCGAAAAATGTTTCCAATGGTTTGCCATTTCCGCCATTCTCATATGTCAGATATTCCATTCTTTGAATATGCGATTTCTGTTCTACTTGATAATCGCCACGATTGTTTTTATTTCTCGTTGATGCCATTTACTATACCTTTATATTTTTTTATTAGTGATTCGCATTATCAGTCTTCTTCTTCTTCTTCTTCTTCTTCTTCTCCTTCTTCTTCTTCTTCTTCTTCTTCTTCTTCTTCTTCTTCTTCTTCTTCTTCTTCTTCTTCTTCTTCTTCTTCTTCTTCTTCTTCTTCTACTTCTTCTTCTTTCGCCGGCTTTGGTATATTATCAAGAAATTGTTTGTCACTTGTTATAATGTATTTTTCATATTGGGTATTATTTATTTTGTCATTCCAAATATCCGGTTGAACGAACATATAGGTGTTTGTTGTTTCGTCTTTGCCTTCATCTTGGTTGTCTATCATACCTATATATTCTAATTTATCATTGATGACAACACCCTCCCACATGTTAGTTTTGTTTTCACTAAGATATTTTGTTAAAGCAGGATGATTGATTTGTATCACCGGGTTAGAAGTAAACAAATTCAATACTTGTTTTTTCATTGTTCCCATTTTTCCAAAAATTTTCTTGAATTTAGCAGACGTTTTATTGTCGTTAATGTATCTTTCTATTGCCTCTGTTATCATCTTGTTACTTTCACCCAGATGGTTTATTGTATCTACTATTTTCGTGATTTTCAAAAATTTCTGTGTGTCTTCATCATTTCTCAATACATTTATTTGTTGTGGATGTTCTTTCAAATAAATAGTTTCTAGACTTTGTAACACGTTTATAAATTTGGTTATGTTTGCGTTTTTATTTAGTCCCTGAATTTCATTCGTAATTTTAGTTTTCTCACCTTCAAGATGTAGTATTTGTAATCCTTGTATATTCTTTGTAATATTGTCTAATTTACCTCGTTGTTCCTTTGTTTTGATATCGTTTATTTCTCTTTCGCGTTTACGTGGTAGACCAGATATGATACTGACTATTTTTTCTAAGTTCTTACTTTGTAGTCCTTTTTGTAATTCTATTTTTTCAGCATCGAAACTTTTTGTTAACTTTGTTTTGTCAACTTCGCTACTATTTCTTGTCGCCATTAAACTCGCAACATGTTGTATTTCGTTAACAATTAATGTTAATTTATTTTTATTTATTTCTTCTTTTTGTTTTACAGCTTCTTGTTGTATTTTATTACTAGCTTCTTGTTGTATTTTATTACTAGCTTCTTGTTGTTTAATTTTACCCACATCATTAATAATATTTATAATATTTGTTAGTCTTATTGTACGTAGGGTTTTTGAAACGGTGTTGTGCTGTGTATTGAGTTCATTTTTATTATCTTCTTCCTTTTTTTTATCAATTAACCCGTTTATAGTGTTGACTATATTTTGTATATTTTTATTTTTTATCAATGTATCTTTTTTTGAAATTTCGAGTGATGACTCATTCAAACTTTGTTTTAATGTTTCATTATTGAGTTTAACATTCTCTACATCACTTTCCAGTTTAATAGTTGAAATACTTGAAATTTTAATTACAATATTCGAAAGGTTTGTTATTTTTGTTTGTTTCGCTTTTATATTATCCCTATCTTCTTGGTTTTTACCATTTAATTCAGATAAATGATTTATAGTTCCTATTATCGCGTTTAATTTAGTTTTATGCAACTCTTTTTTTGAAATGTCAAGTTCCTTTGTTAAATTTGTGTTTTTTTCTCTAATAGTGGCTGTGGTGTTTGTTTGTTCCTCAATTTCTAATAATGACTTGTTCACATTTTCTTGTAATATTTTATTTTTGGTTTTAAAGTTCTCTACATCGCTTTCAAGTTTAATAGTTGAAATACTTGAAATTTCATATACAATATTCGAAAGGATTGTCATTTTTTGTTGTTTCGCTTCTAGTTTATTCCTATCTTCTTGGTTTTTACCATTTAATTCAGATAAATGATTTATAGTTCCTATTATCGCGTTTAATTGATTTATACGCAACTCTTTTTTTGAATTGTTAAGTTCCTTTGTTAATGTTTGGTTTTCTTCTTTTATATTGGTTTGGGTTTCGTGTTGTTTCTTAATTGTCTTGTTTAATACAGCAGTATTGTTGATTCCAATAAGACTATTTATAGTAGATATTATTTTTTCTATTTGAGTTTTATTGATTTTATTTTGTATATCTTTTTGTTGTGCACTATTAAGATTGGTTGTATCTTTTAATTGGTTCTCTAAATATACTTGATGCGTGTTGTTTATTTTATCTATAATCGTTGCTAATTTTTGTGTTTGTTCGTTTGCTTGTACGTTTTCTTTTAGACTGGTTATTAGTTCTTTTTGTTCTTGTTCTTGTTTTTGTTGTGTATATTCTTCTCTTGACGTGTTTATATTCTCAACAAAAGATAAAAGCGATTCAGCTATCTTTTTCGCATTAGTTTTATCGAGTTCATTATATATTTCTGCACTTGAGTCTGTCTCAATTGACATATTTTTTATAAGTTACTTGTATAACATATAGAAATATTTTACTTCGTTTTGTTGGATTGTCTTTTGTATGTTCCCTTTTTTGTTTTCTTCTTTGGTTTCTTATTTAATTTCATACCTCCTTCTGGTGTTGATGGTGGTACTGGTGGTAGTGATGATAGTGTGATGTTTTTGTACATCTTAGTTCCATCGAATTCTACTAGTGTATAATTATTATCATTAATATCAAATTCCTCACTACTTACCTTATAATTTCCTACGGTTAAATCATCATTCAAATACACATCTAATCTTAAATTTTCACCACCAACTTCGGCAAGTGTGGCTTGTAAAATATCTACGGTAAAATTTGTTTCCGACACATCTGCGGGAGATACTACCCTCTCCTTACTTATATATATAGATTCATTGTTCTCATTTCCTTTGATACTCATATCCTCATTTAATAATAATACAAGATGAGTGTATGTTTGTTCTGCCATTATATATGATATACCAAGACTTTATTTTCTGTTTTTTACACTCTTTCTAAATAAACAATTGTTTGGTCTTTTTTTCTTATTTCGTTTTTGGGTTTTTCTTCCACCCACCCACGCCACCTTCTTCTTTTTATTCTCGGTTTTGTCAAAATAATTATAACTTTCATATTCTATTATAGTGTTTTTTACTAATTCATCTATCTCTTCCTGTTTTACTGTGGGTGCATAGTTTCCCTGGTCCTCATTTCTTTCTTTAATCGCACTACTTATTCTAGATTTTATATCTTCCACTTTTACTATTGGTTCAAATGTTTCCGTCGGATCCTGAATAAACTTTATTATTCTATCTATTATAATGTATAGACCTACTGCGTGTTCTTTCATATTTGTTTGAGTATTTCCAAAAATTGTATTATTATCACCATATGTATTCAATCGTTTTACTGCGTTCTTGAGTGAATTAATAACTTTGTCTGGTAAATTTATTTTAGTTTCCTTAAAATCGTTAGAAAATTTCGTTGCGGTCTTTATTGTAGCTCCAATAGTACTAAAATGTTCTTTTCTAATTAATATATATAAATGTTTTTGCATCGTTTGTAATATAAAAACAGCCTCCTCCTCCGCCTGCTTGTCGTCAGCTTCTTGTTTTTTCTTTTCCTCCTCCACCTGCCTGTCGTCAGCTTCTTGTTTATTTTTCTTTTCCGCATCAACCGCCTTCTGGGCGTCAGCTTCTTGTTGTTTTTTCTTTTCCGCATCAACCGCCTTCTGGGCGTCAGCTTCTTGTTGTTTTTTCTTTTCCGCATCAGCCTCCATCTTGGCGGCCTCATCCTCCTCAGCTTTCTGGTCAACCGCCTTCTGGGCGTCAGCTTCTTGTTGTTTTTTCTTTTCCGCATCAGCCTCCATCTTGGCAGCCTCATCCTCCTCCGCTTTCTGGTCAACCGCCTGCTTGGCGTCAGCTTCTTGTTGTTTTTTCTTTTCCGCATCAGCCTCCATCTTGGCAGCCACCATATTTCCACTTCTTATACGTATAATTGCGGACCTAACGCCCTCACTATTGATATTAGTTTGTGGAGTTGGGTTTCCATCTTCTATAGTTGTATTTAATTCTGAACTAGAGAACCCATCATCTATTTTTGTAATACCCCATTTTTTTATTATTGAATCAAACGCAAACGTTACTACTAATTTATCGGACGGAACTAAATGTTCTAATAATTGTGTTTCTATATTATCGTTGGTTAAAAATGTGTATTGTTGCTCACCCCAGGTTGCCATAATTGAATGTTCGAGAACCTCATATATTGTCTTATTTTCGATTTTTTGAAAAGTGAAGATAATAGAGCGTGATTTATCAGCTGTTATGTTATTCATTTTATTATTTATAATAGATACAACATCACTTACTTTTTGTATGTCAGTTCCATATAATTTGTTAGCATATTCATTTATATTAATACGGTTTGTTTTTTTGGCACCCTTCCCTCCTTGTTGTTCTTGTAAATCACTCATAATACCTGGTTATAGACCCGTGAGAAAAAAATTTATTCATAATACTGTCTATCCAAAAAATTGAAATATTTAAACCCAGTGTCTAAATAGCATCCAACGAATTCAATATGAATACAATTGCTCCTATCTCCCTCCCGCAATGCGGAAAAATCCTGGTATTCGACGTCGAAACCACAGGACTTTTACCTAAAAAGAACTTCTCACCCGTTCCTACCCCGCTCACCGAATATCCACATATTATACAGCTTAGTTTCGCGTTATATGACATAAAACAGAACTGCATTGTATCTCAATACGACTCTTATGTCAAAATCGACCCAACAATCGACATTTGCGATAAAATCCGAGATCTAACCGGTATTACCCCTACCATATGCGAGAAACAAGGACGTCCCATTATCGAAGTGCTAGACGAATTCAACCGAGCATACAAGGAATGCGACGTATTGGTCGCACACAATATGGATTTTGATATCACGATGGTCCAAACCGAAATCAAGCGAAATTATGAATCTATTATTCGGTCATCGTCGCCCAATATTATCACCACGTTCAACCACGAATATGAAGAAACTATCGGCATGGTTCGCTATTGCACCATGAAACACAGCGTCGACCTATGTAGCATTTGGGTTCAACCACAAGACCCTAAAAAGAAACCCTGGAAAAAGTGGGCAACGCTCGCACAATTGTATGCGAAATTGTTTGACGGGGGCACCGTAGACGGACTACATAATTCTATGGTAGATGTATTGACCTGTTTGCGGTGCTACTTGAAAATGAGATATGACCGTGATGTCGCCCTATAACATTGTAAAAATTATTATTGATATAAGCAGTATATTGCTTATATCAAATTTAGTATGAAAAAATTGTGTATCTATTGTTCTATTGTTTTTTCTTATTTATGATTTCTTTGTTTTCTTTTCTTTCGTAGAATCTTTCGTAGAATCTTTCGTAGAATCTTTCATTGTGGCTGACAAGACATACACGATTGGGTGCGTATTTAGAAAAACACAGGTCAATAGTTTTAATTGTATCCTTGACAGCAATTTATGCCGAACACATGTCGCATATTTCATCTTCTGGTTCTTCTTCTCTTCCAGAACCTAATTCTTTTTTCTCTGGTTCAATCGTAAATTGTTGTGCCTGATGCCTCGCTCTTCTCCTCAAATAATATATTCCCGTTTTCAATCCTTTCCCCCAAGAATAAAAATGCATGGAAGTGAGATTCGAATAATTCGGGTCTTCCAACCATAAATTCAAACTTTGACTTTGACACACAAACGCGCCTCTATCTGCCGCCATATCTATTAAATCGCGCATAGAGATTTCCCAAACCGTTTTATATTTCTCCTTAATATGTTCGGGCACATCTTCTAAATGTTGAATAGAACCGCTTTTCGCAATAATACTATTCTTCGTTTTTTCATTCCAAAGGTTCAATTCCAACAAATCATTCATTAAATATTTGTTTGCCAAAATAAACTCTCCTGCGATGGTGCGACGATTATAAATATTACTCGTAATCGGTTCAATACATTCATTGTATCCAAGGATTTGTGACGTGGACGCAGTTGGCATAGGTGCTACCAACAACGAATTTCGTAAACCGTGTTCTATAACCTTTTGTTTCGCGCTGGTCCAATTATACCGACTACTGGGTGTTACGTTCCACATATCAAATTGTAAAATACCCTCACTCGCAGGCGATCCATCGAATGTTTCATATTTCCCTTCACTAATCGCAAGTTCACAAGATTGTTCTAATGCGGCGTGGTAAATCGTCTCGAAAATATCCTTATTCAACTGTCTGGCATCGTCACACGAAAAAGGCATATCCATTAGCATAAAGGTATCCGCCAATCCCTGAACGCCAATGCCGATTGGGCGATGACGCATATTACTACGTCGCGTCTTTTCGGTGGGATAATAATTTACATCGATAATGCGGTTCAGATTATACGTTACCGTCTTTACAACGTCGTGTAACTTGTCAAAATCGAACGTTTGTGTGTTTTTTCCATCTACCACGGACTTATTTACAAACGCAGGAAGAGCAACACTCGCCAAATTACAAACCGCGGTTTCATTGCTATCCGAGTATTCGGTAATCTCGCAACATAGATTGGACGATTTGATGGTTCCTACATTTTTCTGGTTACATTTGTTATTGACCGCGTCCTTGTATAAAATATACGGCGTTCCAGTTTCCATTTGTGCGTCCAGTACTTGAAACCACAAATCGCGGGCTTTCATCGTCTTTCGTCCTTTTCCAGCGGCTTCATACATACAGTATAATAGATTGAACTTATCGCCATATACATCGGATAATCCGGGGCATTCATCAGGACACATTAACGTCCAATCGCCATTATCCTTAACACGTTGCATAAACAAGTCGGGCACCCACAACGCATAAAATAAATCGCGGGCTTTCAAATCTTCTTCGCCGTGGTTCTTGCGTAATTCTAAAAATGCTTCCACGTCCGCATGCCAAGGTTCAAGATACATCGCAAAACTACCGTTGCGTTTTCCGCCACCCTGATCCACATATTTTGCGGTATGATTGAATACGCGCAACATAGGAACCAGACCATTGGATGTTCCGTTTGTGCCACGAATATCGCTTCCCGAAGCACGGACATCGTGTAGATGAAGTCCGATTCCACCCGCCCATTTGGAAATTAATGCACAATCCTTTAATGTATTATAAATTCCCTCGATACTATCGTCTTCCATTGCTAACAAGTAACACGAGGACAATTGAGGATGGGGTGTTCCCGCATTAAATAGGGTAGGGGTTGCGTGTGTAAAGTATTTTTGCGACATTAATTCATATGTTTCGACAATCTTTTCCAAGTTATCGCCGTGTATTCCGACACTTACACGTAGCCACATATGTTGTGGACGTTCAATAATTTCTTTGTTTTCACGCATTAAATAAGCCCGTTCCAATGTTTTAAATCCAAAATAATCAATGAAAAAGTCGCGGTTGTTATTCACCAATTGGTCTAATTCTGTCTCGTATTTTTGAATCACTGAATAAGTGTCTTCGGAAATAAGAGGGAAACGAGAACCGTGTTTATCCACGTGATTGTATAGACGAGTCATGGTTTCATAAAATGAAGAAGATGTTTTTTTTTGGTGATTCGCAATAATAATATATCCTGCCAATTTACTGTAGTCGGGGTGTACGGAAGACATTGAAGCACATTGTTCTGCAGAGAGTTCATCGATTTTCGTGGTCGAAATATTATCGTGCAATTGGTCTATTACTTTCATTGCGAGTGACGTGTAATTAATTTGAATTTCGCGTTCTTGACCTAATGTTTTAATTCTCCTCAAAATTTTGTCGAATGAGACGATTTCTTGTCTACCGTCGCGTTTCGTTACATACATTTCATCGTGTGACATAATAATGACGTATCGAGTTATTATATATAATCATAAAAAAATATTTATATCGTTTTTTTTATCATTCTACATTCACTATTTATTCTTCCGTTACTAGGTCATCGCCCTTTTTCACAACTACAAGTGTTTCCTTGGGAACTATTTGTTTCGGGACGCGTTTTTTTGGAGCGCGATGTTGATACCCATCAACGCGTTCGTTCAAGACAATATCCCATACTTCTTTTATTTTTTTTACCGCAGTTTCAAACCATTTCGTATTTCTTTCTATTAATACACACGAATATTCGTCCAAATACCAATATAATGTTGTAAATAATACCTGTCCGTCTTTCCTTTTTTCGTCTTTCTTTTCTTGTATCCACGCATCCATTGTTTCTTTGTTCATTTCTATTGACAATGGCATATATTCATATATTGGAGAAACAAAGTCAATACTTAGTTCGCGAGGAATAAAATGGAGAATAATTCCCTTGTATTCGCGTTTATCGGTATCATTATAGAATTCGTCTTCGCTGCCGAATTCTTTAAAACGCGTTTCCATAAAATCACATTTATCAAGATTACATGTTTCCATTTGTATTTGCGTTTGGACCCAATATTCTTTTTTGGGTATACCTGTAATTTCTCGATTGAATATATTTTTTATTTCTAGCATTCTACCGTAACGCAAACTGTTTTCATTTATATTTATACCATCAGGCGATGCTCCAATAAATTTATATTCGGGGTGTTGAATGCAACCGAATTCTTCGATTGTAGCATCATACATATGTTCATATATCATTACCGTTACCGGTTCATATTTAACACCCCAGTGCATTGGACTATTGATACCGCTAAAATTACGCGGTGCGCCCATCTCATCACCGATGTTACATTTTTCATATATCAAACTATTACATTGTGCCTGTGAACCAAATACTTTCCATAAATTACTTGCAGTTATCAGGTTATTACGATACGAATACCATTCGGGCGTTCGTTGTTCGGGTTGCGGGAGTCCTCGCAAGTAAGATATTTGTGTATTTAATGTTTGTTTTAATGTTTCGTCCATCGTTATTAGTGTATCGAATGTATAACTACGCGAACGTCTGGTTTTTGTAATTATATCCTCGTATAATTCAAATATCTGTTTAACGAATGATAAAATGTTTTCGTAGTCATCTTCTATACATATTTCGGCGGACGACCACTCTTCAAATAAAATATACGCTACATCTTTACATAATGTATCAATGAATGTGGGCGAATACACTTCAACCAGGTTTTCTTGATAGTACTCGTCCAATAATTCATATATATACTGTATGATTTCACCTACATCTTCACTTGTAAGTTGGTCCATTATATTATTATCCAGAATCAAGTCTTCATCGTCGGTTTCAATAGTTGGTTCGGCGATATCTATATCGCACTCACTTTCCGCAGTGGTCGTGTTTGCCATTTCATCAAGTGTAAACATAATATTTTCTAAAAAATCGTTTGTTATCATTTATATTTGTGTCTATATTTATTCCTATATTTTTTCAATTTTGTTGTTATATTATATTTATTACTACTCCACAGTAATAATCTTGTTTCCCTTCTTTATTGCTATGTCATCCAGTATGTTTGTAAATATCTTATTGCGGAATATAGGTTCGTTTCCATTCAATCGATTATTCCCCAAACAAACCGTGCTATATTTGATTCCTTCCTCAACTAGTGGTCCCTCCTCCTCGACATGTTCCGGGTTCTCTTTCATCCATTGATACATCATCCTTTGGTAGGAAAGGTCAATCCTCCTTACAATATTCTTGGTTTTCTTGTTCTCAATATCCTTCGCCCATTTATCATTTTCTTTTACATAGATTACTTCACGTTTCACATCCGTGCATTGAAGTGGTCTGTTGTGCGGTTCCAATTTATGAAGTTCCTTTCGAAAGATATCAGTGAGTCCCGTAATGAACCCAACTTCGCCCGTATTCACATAATCCTGCGAGGTTAGTTGGATGGATTCCAAGAATTCGTCCAGATTGATTGCATCCTTGCACGTTTCATTCAAATAAAACTGTAAATTGAACTGATTATTCTGGGTATTAGTGTTGTTATTATTGTTTATTGTGTTCCCGAGAGAACCATTCTTGATTGCTTCTAAAAATTGTTTCTGTAAATCCATCATTTGTTTCTGTAATTCAACCTTTTCTCCATCGGTTTTTCGCCGGTCTTCTTCGTTTCTTAGTTGTTGTTCTTCGGTTCTTCGTAACAATTCGTTTTTTTCTTCTTCTGTTTTTCGATGTTGTTCTTCATTCTTCAATATTAATTCTTGAAACATAGTATTTTGCTCTAATAATACAGCTACCATTTCATTTTGGGGTTCGGGTTTGTCGGTTATTGTCGAACTTTTTTTAGAACTTTTTTGAGAACATATTTTTCTATGCTTACATAGACTGGATTGATGTTTATATTCGTTTCCACAATGACAAATGAAGGTTGTATTTCGTTCTAAATCATTAGTATTTCGTTCTAAATCATTAGTATTTATTAGTCGTTTATGTTTAGATGTGTTTATATGTCTATTATATTGACTATGACGGCACGTATTATAGTCACATATTTGACAATAATATTCTATTTGTTGCGTATGAACTTTTTTATTAGTATTCATTAGTATATATTTACTAAATATTTAGTTCTAAATCATTTGCCACGAAAATGACTTATTTACAAAAAAAATGATGCAGTGAAATAAAAACATAGAAAAACCAATTTTAAAGCATTTTGCAGTGAAGCCAAAAAAACACCTATTTGTAAAAAGTCGGGACCGATTTTCAAATCTGGACATTTATAAATGTCAATTACTGAAATTCCATTTGCTTTTTCAATTTACGTTGTTTTTCAATGGGTATGTGATTGTGTCTAATATTATTGATATTATCATAAAAAACAATGTTTTTACGTAAAAAAATGTGTAAAAAAATATGATAGAAGTATAATAGTCTTATGAATGAAACAAAAAAATTAACAATAGATTTTACACCAAAAAAAGAAAAAAAGGAGTCGCAACGAGAACCCATAAAACCAAAAGAAAAAATCAAAAGGATAATAACAAATACAGAGCAATGGTGTTTTGAAGAGTGTGATTTAACGAATGAAAAGCAATGGGAATATATAAATCAAATAGTAGAAGGAAAAATAAATGTAGAGAACAAAAACTCGTGTGATATTATAATAAAACAACTCAAGAGAAAGATAGTCGGTTATCGTAGTCAAGATGTAGTAAATAAGAAATTAAATCGAGAAACACTTGTAGATTTAGAAACAGTATTACAATTATTATATAAATGTGAGAACAAATGTTATTATTGTCAAAACTCTTGTTTGGTTCTCTATGAATATGTGAGAGATAGAAAACAGTGGTCGTTAGAAAGAAAAGACAATTCAATAGGTCATAATAAGGGAAACTTGGACATAGCGTGTTTAGAATGCAATGTCCGTAGAAAAACGATGCATCAAGAACGATATGTATTTACAAAACAAATGAGTATAGTAAAAAAAGAATAAAACCTAAAACAAAATAGAATAATGGTTATGTAACAATGTAGATGGAAGAAACACAATCAGATATATTAGAATATCATAAACCGTTAGTAGAAAGGCTGGATTTTTTTTACAAATCGAAGAAAATCCCCCATATAATATTTCATGGTTCTTCCGGTTGTGGAAAGAGAACAATTTTGAATCATTTTATCAACAAGATATACAATAATGACAAACGAATTATAAAGGCAAACGTGATGTATGTGAATTGTGCGCATGGAAAAGGGATTAAATTTATTCGTGAAAAACTGAAATTTTTTGCGAAAACCAATATTTTATCAAATAACGGGGTATTATTTAAGTCAATAATTTTAATGAATGCGGACTATTTAACAATCGATGCTCAATCGGCTCTGCGCCGATGTATCGAATTATTTAGTTATAATACGCGTTTTTTCATAACATTAGAGAACAAACAGAAACTAATGAATCCAATATTGTCTCGTTTTTGTGAAATCTACATACCTGAATATACAGTAAACGGAGAAGTATCAAATTTCCATCAGCATTATATCAAAAAGGCAATCCCAACTGTGCGGTTGGAGAGTAACGTATTGGATGACGAAATGACAAAAATATATAGAGAAGAGGTAGTGCAACATAGCGATTTGATAAGTGTATCGGAACGATTATATGAGGGAGGAATAAATTGCGTAGACTTGATTTCTTGGATAAAAAAAACGGACTTGATAGAAGATAAAAACAAATCGACATATGAATTAGAGTTTAATATCATTCGTTCTGAATTTCGTTGTGAGAGATTATTAATATTCTACATATTGAATAATATATTCTTGCGTTCAGAGAACGATATAAAAAGTATAATAGGAATATAATTACAATGGACGATTTTGTACTTGCGAATTTGAATGAATCTCGTAATGAATGGTGTAGTCGTTTAGTAAGTATAATGACCCCGGTAATAACAAGTGGAATTCGCTCAATATTTAATGAATCGTGGAATATGTGTGTAGAAAACGACGAAGCAAACAAGTATTTAATGACATTTCAGAATTTATTGTCCCGTGTTCCCAAATGGAATAATAATATTATAGAGGAGGAACGAATCCGTATAATAGAAAGAAGTGGTTGCAACTATTTAGAAGATTTGATAACGTGCGTCCATATTATTCAGTTAAAGGTATTGACGTGTATCCGCGTGGGAAATAAACAGAAAAAAATCGATATTTCAGTTCCGAAATTAGATACCTTCATTCATAAAATCTATATTAACGTAGCGCGCAAGGTGTATGCGAATATATACTTGTTTGAAAAGAATCTATCCCCTTTACAATATCAAAAAACCAATCGCGAATTAGAAAATATAATCCAAGAGTGCATCTTGATTTCGATTCGCGAAAGTATTCCAACTGAGGCTATTATTCGTGCATATATGGACGAAAATGTAGAGCACGAGGAAGAAGTAGTGATTGAGAATATCACGGAAGAAGATCCTAGTATAAAAGAAGAAGTTAAAAATGCTCCCGAAACTGTCAATTCACAAGATTATTCCGAGCCGGAAGTGAAAATCGATACGAGTGGTGAAATGACAATAGTGCCTACTATTCAAAATGTGAATACCGAAGATGTAGTAACGAAATTATCTTTTAATGATATAGATAAAGTGTTAGACGAAGAAGACGATATTAAATCTGTGACCGCACCAAAAGCAATAGAACATTTAGAGTTGTTAAGTACTTCCAGAAGTTTAGAACGCAAGTTTGATGAATTAGACGACGATGAAAACTTTAAAATTACCGACACGGATGTTTCAACGAGTTTTTTAGACATAGATAATTTAGATAAGGAGGTCGTCCAAAACAATGAATTCAAATTGAATGATGTGGAAGAATTGTATTAGACTGCGTAAAAATGGGATAATATACATCTATAAAAGATATATATATTGTGAAAATGGAAACCGTATTTGTAATATCAGTTGTAATCACATTTATTTTCTTTATTATGAAGGTGTTGGAAATGAAATATATACAAAAGGAAATCCGTCCATTAAAGGATACAATACGCGATTCTGTAATCGTGTTGGGCAGTTCAGTGGTATCACTATCCTTATTTTATTATGCGGGAGGGTCATTGAATGACTTTTTCAATATTCTTACGGATAAAAAGACATTGAATCCTTCAGCGACAGAGATATTTACGGGAGAACCTGGGTTCTAAATAAGACGAATGAAAATTATTTCACACCAACTGTGATTATCTTTCAATAGTGTATACTATGAATAAAATTCAACGTAGATTCCTATATTTTTTAGTTGGTTGCATTGGTTCTCGCATTATGATAACTCTTGTTGCCAAAAACATTGACAGTAAATATTTACCTATGTTAGGATATATTGCGCTTGTGCCTGCGGTAGGATTTCTCTATATCTATGTAACTGGTTCAAGAAAAGTGGGTATTGAAGTTGGGGGTGATAAAATATGGTGGAATTCCCTGAGACCACTACACTGTTTTCTATATTTATTATTTGCGTATAATGCTATAATGAAAAATAATCAATCTTGGAAGATTTTAGCACTGGATGTATGTATTGGACTTTTGGCATTTATTTTGCATCATTTCAAGGAAAACAACTTTGACAAACTTCTGTAATTTGCGGGAGAACTTGGGTTAGTAGATAATCCGTGTGAAAAGTATTTCACACCAACTATGATGTTGTTGTGAAAAAGTATAGATATAATCCGGTTTATTATGTAAGCAAAAAGTATATGGGTCTGGATATATTTGTAGATGAATTTAGAAAGAATGGAAAAACATATTTGGAAAATATGGATGAAACCAAATTGGTGAAAATAATTCAAAGGTTGAATGATGCGTATTATAATAATACACCTGTGTTAAATGACAATGAATATGATATAGTAAAGGAATACGCAGAAGTGAAATATCCAAAAAATACGGTATTATTCGAAATAGGCGCTCCAGTGGTAAAACATAAAACCGCGCTTCCGTATGCGATGCCTTCAATGGATAAAATAAAACCAGATACAATGATCTTAGAGAATTGGATGAAAAAATACAAAGATACATACGTAATTTCACATAAATTGGATGGTGTAAGTGGATTATATAGTACGGAAGGAACCGCGCCGAAATTGTATACGCGTGGAAATGGAACAGTAGGACAAGATGTAACGAATTTATTGCGTTATATGAATTTACCAAAAAAAGAAAATGTAGTTGTTCGCGGTGAGTTTATTATACCGAAGGATATATTTGAAAAAAAATACAAAACTAAATTTTCAAATGCGCGAAATTTGGTTTCGGGTATTATAAATAGCAAGGAACAAGATGAAAAGATACGCGACGTTCATTTTGTAGTATATGAGATGATTGTTCCGCATATAAAACCATCAGAACAAATGAACGAAATAGAAAAATACGGATTTGAAAAAGTGGTGAGTCAAAACACAAATACATTGTCAAATACCTTTTTATCAGATTACTTACTCGAATCACGAAAGACAAGTGAATATGAAATAGATGGAATTATTGTATCCCACGATGATGTATATGAACGAACCAATAAAAACCCGGAACATGCTTTTGCGTTTAAGATGGTAATAACGGATCAAGTAGTTGAAGCGAAAGTAGTTGATGTGATTTGGACGGCGAGTAAGGCGGGATACTTAAAACCGAGAGTGCGTATAGAACCAGTTAGAATCGGTGGTGTAAAGATAGAATATGCTACCGGTTTTAACGCAAAATTTATAGAACAAAATCAAATCGGTATAGGTGCGGTGATACGTCTAATTCGCAGTGGCGATGTGATACCATATATTCAGTCGGTAACCGAGAAAGCCGAACACGCGAAAATGCCCGAGGTTAAATACCATTGGACGGATACACGTGTAGATATAATATTGGATGATTTGGCATCAGATGAGACCGTAAAATTAAAAAATATAACAGAATTTTTCACAAAATTGGGTGTAGATGGATTATCAAGTGGAAATGTAAAACGTATAATGGAAGCGGGATATGATAGTATTGAAAAAATAATCAAAATGAAAAAAGATGATTATGAAGAGGTCCGTGGTTTCAAGGAAACCATGATAAATAAAATCCACGATGGAATACATAGTAAATTAGAACAAGCTTCATTGATAGATATTATGGTAGCGTCTAATTTATTAGGTCGTGGTTTAGGAAGTCGTAAAATAACACCGATAATGGATATGTTTCCCGACATATTATTTGAAAAGGAAAGTGATGAAACAAAGATCGAAAAAATATTACAAGTGAAGGGAATAGGTAAGGAAAACGCGAAAAGTTTTGTATCAAATATAGAGAAATTTAATACGTTTCTAGAACTATGTAATCTGAAATTGAAATATTCATCAGTAAAAAAAACGAGTACGACTGTAAAAAATAGTTCAGAAACGAAAAAGAATACAACTGTAAAAAATAGTTCAGAAACGAAAAAGAATACGACGGTGAAACAAAAAAAGAGTCCAGATATCAATGACGACCTGTATGGTAAAAATATAGTAATGACAAAGGTTCGCGATAAAGAAATAATCGGGCATATCGAAAAAAATGGCGGAAAAATGGAGGATACTGTAAATAAAAATACATATTTGGTGATAACAAAGTCGCACGACGATACAAGTAACAAAATTCAAAAAGCAAATGACTTACATATACCGATATACACAGTATCTGAATTCACAAACAAATATGTAAATAAAGAATAAATAACTATATACAGAAATGGAATATTTCAAACCAGGTGACATGATATACAAAATAAAATATTCCGGTGAAATAGAACAAGTGGATTATTCGCAAATATATGTAATACTTGCGGTCCGAACTACACGGGTCGGTAAACATTCTGTACGCGTCAAGGCTCTGTTGGATGATAAAAGCGAATGTATATTATTAGAGAATAATAAGATGTATGTTGAGAAAATAATCACCGGATGTTGCGTATGTAGTTAGTGGTGTGGTTTATTTTGGTTTCTTATCAAAACACGGTATACCGCGTATGACATCAATATTGTCTGGCAATTCAGAAACCTGTATATAATTCGCTACATCATCTGCGATATACAACGTATATGGTATATCTGCGTTATTTACCGCACATTTACTCGTCCATTTATCAAGTTTTAATACTTCATTTAGACCTCGTATTCTACCGATTACCCCCAAATGTTCGTTCGGTCTTTTTCCGGGTTTGCCATTAGTATGTTTGATTCTCCATTCACACGATAGCGCGTTTCGATGATCGATAAAACCGGTGAGTAAAGCATATATTTCCCAACCTCCACCGCGTCCGTGTGTATATCGTGCTCCACCTGTGATTTCTTCATTATGTTGTCGTAATCTACGTCGCGGGTCATTTGTAGATCCATTGTAGGTGAGATGTTTGTACTGATATTGTTTGTTTCTCAATATATAACAATACCATTTTTGCGTTTCTTCTTTGACTTCTTTGACTTCTTTGACTTCTGTTAAGTATGTTTCGTCCATTATATTTTGGTAGTATAGTATCAAAATATATTATTCTTATAATGTAACCGAAAAATTGAATAGATATTAAATGAATATAAGTTCATAAAGATTATGAGTACCACTCTTATTAGGAACAAATTTTTGGAACAAATTAATTTGATGGATTTTCAAAGGGTAAACGAATATAGTAATTACATCTTAGGAATTGTCGGAATATATCTATTATGGATTTCGGTCCATTATATAACCCCACATTTGTATGTATATTTCTGTGTTCCACCTACGATTATTGGGTTGTTAATGTCCCCATTCACCTCAACCATGCCCCACTGTCAAGGACTGAGATGGTTGTTGTACACAAGTTCAGATAGTATAAAAGCAATGTGGTTTGTATTAAGTGCGTGGTGTTTTGGGAAAATCCAAAATTATATGACAACAAGCGAAAAGAATATTTTGAATACAGAAGAAAATAAGGAAAATAAGGAAAATGAGGAAACTAAAGAAAAATCGAACTAAATAAAAATCCATTCATCATTTTTGGTTGTTACATTTGATACGACGGGTAAGAATCGATATCTTGTATATTTTTTATATCGGTATAAGAATCAATAGCATATTTATTAAAAAAAGGAAACTCTAATTGTTTTTCGGGTCTATGATTATGAACTGTTCGTGCGATCATTTTATATAGTTTGAATTCGGGATATCTATCCTCGCCATTTGATTTATATAGAACATTTTTATTATTATCATCTTTGCACCATCTATCAATAGTGTGTTGTAGTTCATTCATATCGTCAGATTCTTCATCTTGAATAATAAAGTCATATATAGAACATCCAAGACGACATAAGTCAAAACTACAGTTTGGTTCGAGTAATGGTTTCGAAGTATTCATAAACGGTTCGCAATTATATTGTGTAGCTGCATCTCCACCTGGTGCAAAACTGTCACTGCAAAATGTGTTTCCTTTGAACTTATAAATCGCGCGTCCAAAATCAATCATTTTGAAAATCTTACCGTGAGTAGGAACAGAATAAACGATTTTATTGTATTTATAATATAAATGTGTGATATCTGTATTTACGTACATAATATTATTTGTATGTAGGTCATTATGTGTAAAAGAAAACATTTTTTGGAATGTAATAAGTATCATGACAATTTGAAATAATGCGCTTGATATCAGTTCTTGTGAAAGAACGTGTGTTTCAAATAATTCATCTAATGTGCCGTCGCATTTTTCAAGGCATATTAATTGAACCGGAAATTGATTTATGTATGCGTTTTCAACAATAGTTGCTTCTGAAGATGAATCCGAATGTTCCGAACTATCAGTTTCCCAAGAAGATTCTTCATCGTGTTCTTCATCTTGTTCTTCATCCTCGTCTGTGCTGTAATTTAATTCACTGTCATTAGAACTGTCATCTGAAGATACAGTTTCGATTTCATCATTCGTTTGTTCGTTGTCAGACGTTTTTAATTCTACAGAGTAAATCGTTTCAATATTGCCGATAGCGTCATTGTCAATAGTTTCATTATTAAATTCATTGTCAATAGTTTCATTATTAAATTCATTCTCCATTTTTTCAACCAAATTATCGATATTCATCTCATCACCAATCTCTAATGTGGCTCTATATTTGCGCGAACCATCCGTATCATTTTCATAATCATTGTTGGTTAGTTCATACATTGTTTGATTATAATTGAAAAAAGTAGAAGTATGTAAATAATCAATATCGTCCGAAATATCCATTTTATATTTGTTTTGAATACCTAGATAACTTCCGTAAAAGTCTATTCCATTCACAAAATTATGATGGTTTAGGGCAATGCTTGATAAGAAATTAAAAAAACAATCTACATAAGCGCAATTATTTACATCATTGAATTTCGGTAAAACGTGCGTTTCATTGTTATTCACTGGATAGGAGGGTAAATTTGATAAAATATCGGTGTGTTTTTCATATTTTCCAATCAAATATCTAATCGGGTCGACCAGTGGCGAGAACTTAATAAATGTTTGTTTCGTTTCTCTCTCTGATGTATGTGTATTTACAACAGTATTCATATCGATAAAATGTTTTTTATGATTGAACTGAATCGAATTATAGTTGTTTTCAGTGAGTGAGAAAAACGTGTTATATGTAGGATGATAGTTTTGCAATTTGCTAATACGAAATGGGTTATAGTCAAAATTATTGTCTTCAATCGAATAAATATAATTATCTTCTAAATATTTTAATGCCGGCAAAGACGTTTTGTAATAATTCAAAGAATGCGAATCCATAATAAGAATCGAATATAGTTTTTAATACCATATTATTATGAAATATTAAACCCAATTACTATGTAAATGCGTAAGAATGATATTTAGGGAAATGTAGTACTAATATAAAGATGACACTAGAATTAAAAAAATTCAATATGCGAGATATTACATTCAAACCGGAGGAGAATAAAGGACCAGTAATTGTGCTGTTAGGACGTCGTGATACAGGAAAGTCATTTTTGATAAGAGATTTATTATATTATCATCAAGATATTCCAATAGGAACCGTGATGTCTGGCACGGAAGCTGGAAACGGATTTTATGCGGAACACGTCCCTAAATTATTTATTCATCACGAGTTCTCTACAGTTTTGGTAGAGAATGTGTTGCGTCGACAAAAACAGGTGCTTAAACAAGTTAATAAAGAAATCAAACAGTATAATAAAACAAAGATAGATCCGCGAGCATTTGTAATTATGGATGATTGTTTATATGATTCAACGTGGACGAGAGATAAAATGATGCGTTTGTTATTTATGAATGGGCGTCACTGGAAAATTATGTTAATTATTACGATGCAATACCCTCTTGGAATACCGCCAAATTTAAGAACGAATATCGATTATGTATTCATATTAAGAGACTCCTATCTTTCAAATAGAAAACGAATATGGGAAAATTATGCTAGTATGTTCCCAACATTAGAGGCATTTTGTGGAGTAATGGATCAAACCACCGAAAATTACGAATGTTTGGTGATTAACAATAATTCGAAATCTAACAAATTATGTGACCAAATTTTTTGGTATAAAGCAGAAACCCATCCACCTTTTAAATTGGGTTCAAAGGAATTTTGGGAGTTATCTAAAAACATGGGTTCGGATTCTGAAGATGAAGAATATGATCCATCGAAAGGAAAGAAGCGGTCTGGTCCAGCGATTAATGTGAAAAAAACAAAATGGTAAAAAAAACAATATATACATTTTTATTTTATTTTTTTATCCTGGTCCACCTTGTCATATATCAGTTGCGTTTTCCAATGCGTTTGTATCAGTGTCAATATTGGAGGGAGTTGTAATTTCACTAGGAACAAGCCGATTGATGATATACTCCGTTTCACCAGGAATAAGTCGATCGAGTCGATTCATATACTCTATTTCACCAGGAATACGTCGATTGATATACTTTTTTTCACTAGGAATAAGTCGATTGATATACTCTCGTGATAAAGTGATATTTTCAGATTCTTCGTTTATTGATAGTGTTGAAATATCCGGAATGGATGCTTCGTTAAATGGTTCTCGTTCTATTATAGAACATTCTGATTCTGTAACAAAATTATATTCGTCCACGTCTGGGGTTTCTCCTGAATAAGGGTTTTCATTGGATGGGTTACGATCAATAAAACTATACACAAAATCCTTTATTCCTTCGTCATCAAATTCAAGATCTGCCAATGTAAGTGGTGCCATTGTAATATCATCATTCGTTTCTTCCTGATGGTTCAAAAGAAGGTCATCTGATGTAAGTGTTCCTATTGTAATATCGTCCGCATCCGCATCATCAGCATCATCAGCATCATCAGCATCCACATCGTCCGCATCATCCACATCGTCCGCATCCACATCGTCCGCATCCACATCGTCCGCATCCACATCGTCAGCATCGTCAGCATCCACATCGTGAGCATCCGCATCGTCAGTATCCGAATCATCATTTATTCTCCAATCGAATACATCAGTTGTAAATTTATCTTGTAACGACAAATGAGAGTTCAAATATACAATAG
>Ga0209830_10000941_pt1 | contig 27430 bp, 24 predicted proteins | sample ArcticOcean_MG_C_12_FD_187439 | JGI IMG/M metagenome (GOLD analysis project Ga0209830, IMG submission 187439) | Marine microbial communities from western Arctic Ocean - ArcticOcean_MG_CB8_130 (SPAdes) (version 2) | ecosystem: Environmental > Aquatic > Marine > Oceanic | place: Arctic Ocean...
GAACTCTGCCGGGCGTATCGTCGCAGCAAAAAGTGCCTGTTGGGCCGTGAGTCCAGCATCAACCAAGCGCTCTAGTTCTGTGTGCAAACTGTACCCGGGGATGGCCTGTGCTATTGGCGTATCGGTACCCGCGCCAATGGGTACATCTTGCTGTTGCATCGCCGCGACTAATCCAAGACTCCAATCCGACATTAGGTAGCCGAGTGCCGAGGGTCTTGTCGCCCAATAATCAGCTGACTCACGCCAGTCTTTAGCTAGTCCTTTGGGTAATCGTTCAAGCTGTATCAGCCAGTCATTTCGTAGTGTCGGTGAATAGCGGGTGATGGTGTTAAGCCTCAGCGTGGGTACTTGAATGGTGTTGGTGAGCGTTTGAATGACCCGCTGACATCGGTCAGATTTGGGGTCGGCCGTTTCCAGCGCTAACGGCCGCTGGCTGCTGTGCAAGTGGCTGCGAACTTCGTGGCCTGAACGAGTGCCTGGCTGATCCAGCGTATGGGTACGCAACCCGTGAAGTTCCTCTGCATTATCAGCGCAGGCTATTTCAATATTGCGTAGGTGCTCCATTGAATCAACTAATGGCCCCGCTGTATCTGCTCTCATCGACAGTGGTATATGTGCAGCAATGGGTAGTTGCTCGCGCGTAGCGACATCAACCATCGCCTGAAATACGTCAGGTTTGACCAATTCATAAATCTTGATGAAATCGACACCGGCCGCCTTCAGTTTCTTTATCTGAGCTTCTGCGATAGATGCCGTGCTGTTGGCAACGCCTATCTCTGGGCGGCCTTCGCCGTCATAAACGACAAGACTTCCATCGAGCAGCGGGCCGCTAAAGAAAATATCGGGTGCTTCGCTACCCAATTCCCGCCAACGGTCAATCTCTGGCGCAATCTTTTCAAGCAATGCGCCGGTATCCCGAACACTGGTAATGCCATAATCGAGGAATAGCGCAGGCATTTGCTCCATCAGTCTTGGCTCATAAACGATGTGCACATGCATATCCCAAAGACCCGGGATCAGGAAGCGCCCGCTGCCGTCTATTACGTTGGCCGCCATTAGGTTGCCAGCAGGATCGCCAGAAACCGAACTCGCGGACATTTGGGGGCTGTCAGTAACAGCAACAATTTTATTGTCTTTGACAAATACGGATTGATTGTCCCTCTGACCCGCCACTGGGTCTATCGTGGTGACGTTGTGAATCATCAGGTCGTAACGGGCAGGGTCTGCAACCGAGTTTCCAGCCATCGATGCCGCAATAACAAGCAACGCCAAGCATACGGTTTTCATAGGGCTCAAACTCAACAGCTAAAGGTGGTGTCTATTCTGACATACCGTTGAATCGATAGGCGACCGGTGGTTGTGATGAGTAAGCCATAGGCAGGCGGATGACGAAACTATTCCTCACTTACTGATCCGTTCGTCATCATAAGTCGTAAAAATTTTATGCCTGAAGGTCCTGAAATCAAACGTGCTGCTGATGCCATAGCCCTGGTGCTTGAAGGTCGGCTGATAGAATCAGCTGACCTGCACCACGATGCGCTTAAGGGGGCACGCACGCATATCGTTGGCCAGACGGTGGCCGCTATAGAGTGCCAGGGGAAGGCCCTGTTAACACACTTTTCCTCGGGCAAAACCTTGTATTCCCACAACCAGCTTTATGGTTTGTGGCGGATAGTGCCAAGGGGGACGTCCGTGACCACAAACCGCGCGCTTCGAATTGGGCTTCATACTAAAGAACATAGCGCGCTGCTTTACAGTGCGACTGACATCTCTTTGTGGGATACCGGGCGCGTAGATCAACACCCATTCCTGCAACGCTTGGGGCCCGACTTGTTCGCCTCAAGCACGCAACCAGACACCGTATTGGAACGTCTGCAAAAGCCGGCATTCAAGAATCGACGATTAGCATCCATTTATCTCGATCAGGGTTTTATCGCCGGCATTGGCAATTATCTGCGTTCAGAAATTCTGTTTTTTGCGGGTATTCATCCGCTTTCCAAGCCCTGCGACCTATCAATGCAAACGAAGGAAAAACTCGCTAGAAACACGCTCAATATCAGTCAGCGCAGCTATCGAACCGGCGGTATCACGCTGCCCCCCAGACTCGTCCAAAAAAATACTAAGCAAGGTGGGCGAAACTACGAGCGCAATCGTTTCGCGGTGTTCGCCAGATCCGGTAAGCCCTGCAGAAAATGCGGTGTGCCTGTCCAGAAAGCGATGCTGGCATCACGCCGCATCTACTGGTGCCCGGTGTGTCAGCCTGAATAGCCTTGCCGCCATGCTGAGCCAAAACGTTACACTGACAGTAAAACTACTTTCACAACCTGCATCACAACCTGCATCACAACCTGCAAAAAGGGGTAACCATGCTCGCTGTCACATTTCACTCGATCGGACTTAGATTCTAATGATGAACACGCTTTACTGGCTTACTGACGACCTGCGGTTACAGGATAATCCTGCATTAGTCGCCGCCGCCCAAGGCGATACCCTGACAATCATATTCTGCATTGATGAGCAGCGTTTTAGCACTGACCGGTTTGGCAACCGTGGTATGGGCGCTCGCCGCTGGCGTTTTGTTCAGGAGTCTTTACTGGACCTGCGACAAGGCTTGGCAAAGCGCGGACAAACGCTGAGCGTTCTATCGGGTAACCCCAGGGAAGTTGTTAGTGGGGTTCTTCGTGCCGGACGCTTTGACAGAGTTGTCCGTACCAGGCAACACACCATCAACGAGACGGCGACCTGGCAAAGCTTGAGTGAGGAGTTTTCGGATATTTTATTTGACGAGTACGACAGTTCAACTTTATATCTCTTGCCGGCCGTGAATTTTGGGGAGTCATTTCCAGCCACTTTTTCACAATTCCGGAGGTCCCTTGACGCCGTGGCATTTAGACCTATGGCTCGCGAACCCGAACGGTTGCCAGAACCCGGTAACTTTGGGCTAGACAGTATGGTCCTTCAGGCAACCGGTCCGTCGATAGTCCCGCGGGGCGGGGCGAGTGCGGGTAAGGAGCACGTCGATGCGTATTTCGGTACCCACGCTGCTTCTACGTATAAAGAAACTCGCAATGATTTGATTGGTGAGCATTCTTCCACCGGTTTTTCCTCCTGGTTAGCACTTGGTTGCATTTCACCAACGCAGGTTTTTGAGCGGCTGGGCCAATATGAATCCATCAATGGTGCCAATGATTCGACGGGCTGGATTACTTTTGAACTCATGTGGCGGGAATTCTTTCGTTGGCACGCAAGATACCACGGTCGTGCGCTGTTCGAGTTTACCGGTATCAATGGACAGCGACCGCTGACGACTTTTTATCGAGAACGGTTCCTGAAGTGGTGTGATGGCAACACGCCCTGGCCGATCGTTAATGCCTGCATGCAGGAACTTAATGAGACAGGTCTTTTGAGTAACCGCGGTCGACAAATCGCTGCCAGTAGCCTTGTCAATGAACTTGGGCTGGATTGGCGATGCGGCGCCGGGTATTTCGAGGAACGACTTGTCGATTATGATCCCTGCAGCAATTGGGGCAATTGGCAGTACATTGCCGGTGTGGGTTCAGATCCGCGTGGTGGGCGCCACTTCAACCTTGAAAAGCAGGCCGAAACCTGGGACTCGAAAGGTATTTATCGCCGCCGGTGGGCAAGGGAAAGTACGACTGGCCCACTCGATAGTCAGGACTATTACGGCTGGCCAGTCGAGGTACAAGATCGTGACTCATCATAAACTCCATTTGGCAAAGAAGGTTTGTCAGGGATGTGGTCGGCCCTTCGCCTGGCGAAAAAAATGGACACGAGACTGGCCGCGTGTGAAATATTGTGGCGAACGATGTCGACGGGAGTCGAAACGGAGTTAAATGCGCTACAAGACAGCTGGTTGCGCTTCGCTGAGTCTCACCGGGCGTATAGGTGCGGCAAAAGCCGCGGGTAGAATACCTCGGGTAGAATACCTCGGGTAGAATATCCTTCAACTCAACCACAGGCAGAAGACTCACACCCTAAATAGGTCCAGAACGAGTGTGGGGCAGATCAACAAACGGAACCAATACTGGTAATGGTGTTTAAGGTTGGTCATCATTTGCTGACAACGGAACCGGGGCCAAGACCCCTTTGTAGATGGCCGCAGCACAAGTCAGGGCAGCAAAATGAAAAATGTATCGATCATGGCAAGAGTGCCATGTGTTTTAGCGCTAGGTGTTTTATTGGTCGGCTGTGCGGGCCAGGTGCCGGCTGATACTGATGAGGTCGGACTGGTTGGCTCAGACAGGGACAAGCATGGGTGTATAGGTTCAGCCGGCTATTCCTGGTGCGCCGAAACCAAACAATGCGAGCGGCCATGGTTGATTGCAGAGCGGGTTGGTTTTGTGAACACTTCAAACAACTTTGCAGAATATTGCGGCGAATAGTTCTGCCAAAACTGGTGACGGGTCGACACGGCGCGAAGTTTTTGAAAATTAGAGGTGGCAATATTCCCGTTCAGGTAAATTAAAAGCAACGCGATGTTTACAGGAACAGGAACTGTTTACAGGCACAGGGGTGTTACGAGATCCTCGGCCATCCCTTTATGCGCTGCTTAGAAGTCTGGTACGCTTCAACAACATGATCTGTAGAAATGTTGTTAACCATGGGCCCGGGAATAGTTAATTGAGTCGTTTGTCACCAGAGCAACGGGCCCTGCTATTTGGACTAGGTGCAGTACTTTGCTGGTCAACTGTTGCCACTGCCTTCAAGATTGCATTGTCTCTGGTCGATACTTATCAGTTACTGTTCGTTGCGACGCTGACAGCATCCGTGATCCTGTTCACCCTGGTCCTGGTTAAACACGGTGTCGCTGCACTCATTTGCAGTTTTAGCGACCACTGGAAGCTTACCCTGCTGGCAGGGCTACTTAACCCCATCGTTTACTACCATCTTTTGTTTCGCGCCTATGATCTGCTGCCAGCACAGGTGGCACTCTCCATTAACTACAGTTGGGCCATTGTGTTGACTTTGATGGCAGTGGTTTTTTTGAAACAGAAAATTCAACGGATAGATTTCGTGGCCGCCGGTGTTTGTTATATTGGTGTGGTGATCATAGCAACAGGGGGGAACTTCACGTCACTTCAGGTCGCGGATAGCGCGGGCGTGGTGCTGGCCCTGCTATCAACTTTAGTGTGGGCGGCCTATTGGATACTGAATATCCAAGACGGCCGAGAACCGATGGTGGGCCTGTGCCTGAATTTTCTTGTCGCGTTGCCGGTCAGCGCCATCGGGTGCTACGTATTTTCTGATTTCGACCTGCCGCTAAACGGCGTGCTGGTGGCCGGTTACGTGGGTGTGGCGGAAATGGCTGCCGGATTCCTGTTTTGGTCGACAGCGCTGAAACTAAGTAATAATGCCTCGCGGGTGAGCAACCTGGTTTTTCTCTCGCCGTTTATTTCTCTCGTTTTCATCCATTTTATTCTAAAAGAGCCTGTCACCGCAGCGACCTTAGTCGGTCTCACTCTAATAGTGGCTGGCCTGGTCTGTCAGCAATGGGTGCATGAACGTTCGGGGGATGCGACTTGAAAAGGTGAAGTTCATCCCAACATAACGACTCAACTGCCCGAGCAATGAGCCAAGTGATGAACCAACCCGAAAACAGCACAGAATTTATTCCGAAAGACAAAGCGTCACCCCCGGCGAGGCCAGAAGAGGTGCTGCCTGAAACCCTGCAGTTAATTCCGCTTGCATCCCGGCCCTATTTTCCAGTGCTGGTGCAACCTGTTGTGGTCGACCAGGCTCCCTGGGGTGAAGGGCTTAAGGTTGTCGATGAAAGTACACACAAACTGGTTGCCCTCAGCTATGTGGCGTCTGGTGATCATAAAGTTCCGGGTCCCAATGATATTGCCACTATTGGCTGTGTCGCCAGAGTACTTCGGGTTCACCACGGCGAGGATAAGATTCAGTTTATTGCTAAGGGGCTTAGAAGGTTTCGCATTACAGAGTGGATTAGCAAAACACCGCCCTATGTTGTTCGAGTAGAGTATCCCAATGAAGCAGTGGATGCCGATGATAGTCAACTTCGAGCCTATGCAATGTCGCTGATTAGTGGCATCAAAGAACTCATGTCTCTGAACCCCTTGTACAACGAAGAGCTAAAAGAATATCTCAATCATTTTAATCCTAACGAGCCTTCGCCGTTAACGGATTTTGCTGCGGCAATTACTTCCGCGAGTGCGGAGGATCTGCAGGAAGTACTGGAAACATTTCCTTTATTAGCACGGATGGAAAAGGCCCTGCTGCTGCTCAACAAGGAGCTGGAAGTCAGCCGGTTGCAGGCGAAGATTACCGATCAGGTAAAAGAAGAGTTGTCGGGCCAGCAAAGAGAGTTTTTCCTTCGTCAGCAACTTAGCGTTATCCAGAAAGAACTGGGTATATCCAAGGGCGATCGCGAGTCAGATTCAGATACCTTCGCGGAACGATTGGTCGATAAACTCGTTCCTGAACATGTCCAGCACCGGATTGATGAAGAGATGGATAAACTCCATGTCCTTGAGCCTGCAGCAGCTGAGTATGGCGTTACCAGAAATTACCTGGATTGGATCACTTCGGTGCCATGGGGGGTGTCGTCGGAAGACCGCTTGGATCTGGCTCATGCACGTCAAATTCTTGATCGTGACCATGAAGGTCTCGATGACGTTAAGCAGAGAATCATTGAGTTTCTGGCCCTTGGAGCATATCGGGGGGAAATCTCTGGCTCTATTCTATTACTGGTTGGGCCTCCCGGCGTTGGAAAAACATCAATCGGTAAGTCTGTAGCGGAGGCCCTGGGCCGCAAGTTCTATCGCTTCAGTTTGGGTGGCATGAGAGACGAAGCAGAGATAAAGGGACACAGACGGACCTATATAGGGGCTATGCCAGGGAAAATTGTGCAATCGCTCAAGGAAGTCGGGGTGCAGAACCCGGTTATCATGCTTGATGAAATTGACAAGGTTGGCGCTGCTTATCAGGGAGACCCGGCTTCGGCATTGCTGGAAGTGCTTGACCCGGAACAGAACGCGGCGTTTCTAGACCACTATTTGGACCTGCGAGTTGATCTGTCTAAAGTACTTTTTGTTTGCACGGCGAACCAGCTAGATACCATCCCGGGACCGCTACTGGACCGTATGGAAGTGATCAGGCTCGCGGGTTACCTAACGTCAGAAAAGCTTGGTATTGCTAAAAAGCACTTATGGAAGCGGCAACTTGAGCGTGCTCGCGTGCCGCTAAGCAAGTTAAGGATATCAAGCGCAGCGCTGAAAATGGTGATCGAAGGCTACGCAAGAGAGGCGGGTGTTCGAAACCTTGACAAGCAGCTTAGCCGGATCGTTAGGAGCTCTATCGTTCACCTTTTGGAAAAAACCAAAGAAAAAATATTTATTGGCACAAAAGAAGTGGCGGAAATCCTGGGCGCACCCGTATTTCGTAAGCAAAGTCCAAGAAGGGGTGTCGGTGTGGTAAACGGATTGGCCTGGACCTCGATGGGCGGCACAACACTTGCGGTGGAAGCATCGGTCGTTCACGACAGCAGCCGAGGCTTCAAACAGACTGGGCAGTTGGGTAGCGTTATGCAGGAGTCAGCAGAAATCGCCTACAGCTATGTGGTTGGAAACCTGAAACACCTGGGGATCGCGGAAACCTTCTTTGACACGGCAATGATCCACCTGCATGTTCCGGAAGGCGCAACGCCGAAGGACGGTCCAAGCGCCGGAGTAACAATGGCATCATCACTAACGTCACTGGCCCTAGGTAAGCCAATTATCCGAAATGTAGCGATGACCGGTGAGTTAACGCTGACGGGTAAAGTGCTTCCCGTTGGCGGGGTCAAAGAAAAGGTTATTGCTGCCAAAAGGGCAGGAATAGCAGAAGTAATACTACCGGCGGACAACGAGCGGGATTATGACGAGATGCCTGATTACCTGAAGGAAAACCTTAAGGTTCATTTCGCTTCAGACTACCAGGATGTCGCACAAATTTTGTTCAGCTAAGCGTTCACGTGCCTGATCAGGGCAGGTGCCGGATTTGGATAGCTTCAATACCCGTGCCTGCCAACACGTCGGAGATCACAACCACTTTATCGTTGCTTTGCAATCCGGCGCGCTCTTTCAGGACGTCAAAAGAGGTTTGCAGGGTCTTTTCAGGGTCGGAACTGAATGCCGTTCGGTAAGGTGTCAGGTTCCGATTAAGAATTAGCCGGCGTCTGGTCTGGGAATCGTTGGTAAAGGCAAAGATCCTGGTTTTCTGTGGATGACAATTGGTCACATAATCAGCCATCAAACCACGCCGGGTAATGACGACAATCCCTTTGGCGCCCAGGGTTTCGGCAAGCTGAACCGCGGTCACCGCCAGGCTCTGCTTGTCATTCGTTTCTTTCAGTTGCTTGGTAAATCCAAGGCCTGTGAATGATTCGGTTGCTTCAGCGATCTCGCCGAGTTGTTCCACGCACCGGACAGGGTGCTTGCCTACCGTGGTCTCGCCGGACAACATTACGGCATCGACTTCTTCGTAGATCGCATTGGCGACGTCTGTGACTTCAGCTCTGGTCGGTATCGGGTTTACGATCATCGATTCCAGAAGGTGGGTGGCGACAATGACTCGCTTGCCCGCTTCAGCACACAACTGAACAATCCGCCTTTGCACATTAGGCAGTTCCGCCACGTTGATCTCTACACCAAGGTCACCCCGTGCGACCATTATTCCATCTGCCGCTTCAATGATTTCGTTAATGTTTTTTACGCCTGACTGATCTTCAATTTTGGCGATAATTTTGATCTTGCCTGCCTTGTCACCCATCAACTCTTTAAGTTCAAGAATGTCCTTCGCCTCGCGGACAAAAGAAAGTGCAATGAAGTCGACCTGCTGTTCAATACCAAAAAGGATGTCAGCGCGATCCTTCTTTGTAATGGCTGGCAGGTTAACCCTTATACCAGGCAAATTGACATGTCTTTTACTCTTGAGGATTCCACCGTCTATGACCCTGCAGTCCATGGTGGAATTCTCATTCTTCTTCAGGACTTGCAGATTAATGATGCCGTTATCCACAGTAATTCTGTCACCGACGTCTACCGTGTTCATTAAATCGTCGTAGTTAATGTGAAAGGATGATTCTTCGACATCAATACTGTCGCGGACACTGATCGTGATCACGGAGCCATTTTTAAGTTCCAGGTCATTCGCAATATCCCCCGTTCTGATTTCAGGGCCTTGTGTATCTAGCAGCACTGCCACGGGTGTGTTTGCTTTACGGTTCAGGGTCCGCACTGACTTGATGACTTGTGCTGCTGCTTCGTGGGTGCCGTGGGACATGTTGAGCCGAACGATATCCATACCCGCATGCGACAGCTTCTCTAGCATGGGGTAGCTATCTGTAGCCGGCCCGATCGTGCAGATGATTTTTGTTTTGCGCATATGGGGCCGGAGTGCTTTCAGAAAAGGCGATAATCATACTGGAAGATCTGGTGAAGTATAGGAAAGCGTCTAAAATAGTGTCATCTGGGACGCTTCGTCGGTTACCCCATCGTCACGAAATGCAACGCCCAGTCCCAATAGCCGGATACCTTGGCCATGGCCGCGCTCCCAGGCCAGCGGCAATAAATCTGAGAAAAGGCTCATGTCCAGGCCGCCCGATGATCGCTCGATGGTCGTCTGGGTGAAATCGGCAAACTTGAGTTTGACTTGTTGGTTTTTAACCCGGCGCTCGGGATGCTTTTCCATCCTTCGTTCCAGTTCGATGTAAAGACGACGTAATGGCGCCTCGGCCTGTTCACAAAAGGGTATGTCTTCCGCGAAGGTTCTTTCAACGCTAACGCTTTTACGAACCCACTGGGTTGTTAATTGCCGGTTGTCAATTCCAAAGGATCTTTTGTAGAGCAGGGCACCCAGGCTTCCCAGGCGCCTGACACATTCTTCCTCGCCGAGCGCCCGAATATCTTTGCAGGTTTTCAGGCCCAATCCATCCAGCTTTTTTACGGTTACTTTGCCGACGCCAGGTATTTTTCCTAGCGGAAGATCCTGGCAGAAATTGTCAACGTCCGCTGGGGTAACAACGAACTGTCCATCAGGTTTATTTTCATCGCTGCAAATTTTGGCAATGAACTTGTTCGGTGCAATCCCCGCAGATGCAGTGAGATTAAGCTCCCGTTTGATTGAGGCTCTAATTTCCTGCGCCATGAGCGTTGCGCTCCCATGGCAAAGCGTTGTGTCGGTGACGTCTAAAAATGCCTCATCAAGGCTAAGCGGTTCGATAAGCATTGTGTATCGTTTGAAAATTGCCCTGATCTGGCGAGACACTTCCTGGTAGTACGACATTCGTCCCGGAACGACCTTAAGGCTTGGGCAGAGTCTTCGAGCATAGGCGGTTGCCATGGCTGAATGCACACCGAACGCTCTTGCCTGATAGTTACAGGTGGCGATCACGCCACGGCGATCGGCAGAACCGCCGACGGCAAGTGGAATGCCTCGCAGTGCTGGGTTGTCTCTCATCTCAACAGCCGCATAGAAACAATCCATATCTACGTGGATAATTTTTCGTTGGCTAGGAGTTTCAGATACCGCATCCATGAAGGGTAGTTTAGAATCCAGACGCACAGGTGCAAGTCCGAAAAAAAGTATGCCAATAGAAGAAATGAGAAGCAGATTCGCGCCAGCGGTCGAAGAGATCATTAACCGCTGCCAGATTGCTGATGAGTTTGTGGATAAAGAGAAGTTCCAAGTCATGATTGCGACGGTTTGGGGCAATGCCGTACTTGATCCGGATCGATCCGGGATTGATGAGTCGGACCTGCCAGACCTTCATGATTTTCTAAACGAGTATATCGGCGAGTTGGTAGGAAGCGGTGAAACACTCACTAATTGTTACGAGTTCATCGTTAGCAAAAAAGGTGACGATTCATTAACTCGGCAGCAGGTGACGGCAAATCACAAAGAGTTTCTGCACTACTTCGCCAGATTGATTCTGCAGGACGTGCTACCCCGGGACTAAGCGCCTGGCTGCCGTTTAAGGTATCGGTCAACGATTAGAGAGCCGATCAGATCGCCTTCAACATTGACGGATGTGCGGATTGTGTCCAGCGGTCGTTCAATAACCAGCAGTATGGCGATCGCCTCTAAAGGAATCCCGATGGCGAGCATAACCATCTGCATCCCAGACATTGATGCGGAAGGCATGCCTGGTGCGCCGATTGATGCAACCATGGCCATCAGGAAGACCGTCACCACCATGACACTCGACAGTTCAATGCCGTAGAGATACGCTAAAAAGATCGCTGCGACCGCCTCAAATAGCGCAGTACCATCCATATTCATCGTTGCACCAAGCGGTAATACGAAACTGGCAACACTCGGAGAAACGCCAAGATTGTCCTCTGCAGCCCTCATTGACACTGGCAGGGTAGCCGCAGACGAAGAGGTACTGAATGCCACAAGGAGTGGACTGGCGATTTTTTTAAGCAGTTCCAAGGGTGACGTCCTGGTGGTTAGCCAGGCGATGGCAGGCAGCACGATTAGGCCATGAATCAACGTCATCGTGATGACCAGCAAGCCAAACTGAAGCAACTGTGTCAGGAAAGTACCACCCAGGCCGCCATCACCGGATAGCCTGACGGTGAAATCAAAGAGTATGGCAAAGATGCCTATGGGCAGAACCCGGATGACCCAGCGCAGCACCTGGATAATGATTTTGTTGGCATCTACGACCAGCCGGAAGAGCGGGCTGCTCTCGTCCAGGACAAGGACCATGGCGACTCCCATGAACAGCGCATTGGTAACAATGCCCAGAATGTTAAGGTTCACCAGCGCGCTAAAGGGGTTGGTGAACGCGAGTGATGCCATAGTCTCGAGTACCGCAAGAATCGAATCGCTGCCAGGCTCCAGTAGTCTCGTGCTAGAGGCATCTACCATCGATGCCATAATGGGAGGGTAAGCGGTCCATGGATGTACGAAGACAACGGCAACCAGCGCCAGACTAATCGCAAGGCCTGTCGTCAGAAGATAGTAACCAACGGTTATTCCCCCCAACTGCCGTAATCGAACGACGTTACCAATCGAAATGATGCCGCCTATCAACGAGAAAAATATCATTGGCGCAATGAGCATCTTGAGCAACGCCAGGAAAGTGCCCTTCAGTAGGCTAATACTGTTGTCGACCATGTCAACACCGTTAGGCTCAATCACCTGGTAACCGAGCGCCAGAACGATCCCAAACGTGGCCGCTATAAATACCTGAAAAGTTAAATTTTTTAGCAAGAGATAGGCACTGGTCGTTGAAGTTGGATTAATTCTACCAAACTGGGTGCATGAGTTGTGCTAATCATTGCTTGCATCTAACGTCGAGGGAATAGCCTTGCCTGAAAAAGCTAAGTTGGTGTTTACTGTCGGCACATACTCTGATGATTGAGCTCCATATGGTTTTACAAATTGGGCCAATTGCGCTTGAAGCGATGGAACACTGAACCTAAGTCTAGCCAGCCGCCAGAGCCAGGGTCGTTCCAATCTGCTCGTGTAAGACCAGATCGCAGAACGGGTCCAGGTCTGTTTCCTGTTCGTTAATAATGACCAGCCTCGCGCCATTTTCTTTGGCCATCTTTGGAAAGCCCGCAGCGGGATAAACCACTAGCGAAGATCCTATCGCCAGAAACAGATCACAGTTCAATGAGGCAGCTTCAGCTTTTTGCATCTCGGTGACCGGCATCGACTGGCCGAACGAAATGGTCGCGGTCTTAACGATGCCCCCGCAGTCGACGCAATAGGGGATTGTGCCGTGAGTAAGAAAATTTGATTTGATGGGCTCAAGCGCTAACGTTACACCACAGGAAAGGCAGGACGCATAACCGGCATTCCCGTGTAACTCGATCACTTGGTCGTCCGGGGTACCTGATTTTTGATGCAGGCCATCAACATTTTGGGTAATAACGTGACTGACTTTGCCGGCCTCAACAAGTGAAGTGATCGCCAGGTGGCCTGCGTTAGGGGCAGCATTTTCCAACTTCATTTCACCAGAAAACTTCCTGCGCCATGACTCACGTCTGACTTCTTCAGATGCAACGAAGTCACGAAAATCGATAGGCGTTTGAGTGTTCCAGATGCCCTTTGGGCCACGAAAATCCGGGATGCCGGATTCGGTTGAAATACCCGCGCCGGTAAAGGCAACAATGTTACTGCTGATGTGGATCAGTTCACGAAGCGCCGCAACATAATCCGGTATCCGAGTATCAATCATAGCCATCTCCTGTGGGAAGTTGACGAGGATACTCCGCCTTGATTTCCAAACCAATCTACCAAAGGCCCTTTATTTTTGGCAAAGTAGGCCTTCACCAGACATCCACAGACATCCACAGAGGAAACCGGTCATGGGTATCTACGAAAAGTATTTCCTGCCTAAACTGCTGAATCTTGCGATGAAAGCGCCGGCGATGAAAGCATTGCGGAAACGCTTGGTACCGCTCGCCTCCGGCAAAGTGCTTGAAGTAGGCATTGGCTCAGGCCTTAACCTACCGTTCTACGATAAATCTGTTCATGTTACTGGGCTGGATCCTTCCCTTGAGTTGCAAGCTTATGCCCGGGAAGTGGCGGCTCAGGAGGGCGTAGAGGTAGATTTCATTGGCTTGAGCGGTGAGGAAATTCCCGCGGACAACAACAGTTTTGATACCGTTGTGATGACTTGGACGCTGTGCACCATTCCGAATCCCAAACAAGCTTTGTCGGAAATCAAGCGGGTACTAAAACCTGGCGGCAAGGTCATTTTTGCAGAACATGGCGAGGCCCCCGACATTAATGTCGCAAAGTGGCAGGCACGGATAAACCCGGTTTGGAACGTGATCGGTGGTGGTTGCCACCTTAACCGAAGCATTGAATCGCTCTATCAGGGGTCTGGCTTTAACTTCGATGAAATCGAGAAGGGCTACCTGGAGGGTCCAAGAATCGCGACCTATAACTTTAGAGGCATCGCCAGCATCGCTTAACCAGCAAGCTGGCTGAATGCCCGTGGCGGGCCGGCGGCGATGCGTTTGACGATGCGTTCAGCACAGGCCTCTGGCGACGCGGTTGAAGTATCGACTTCTACGTCATAAACGCCATGAGCATGACAGGCGGTGAAGTGGCTTTCTGCTGTCCCAGGGAATCGGCCCAGTCGCTGTGACTCACGTTGTTCAATGACTGAAAGTGGGCAGCGAACGCCTACAAAATATAATGGCTGTTCAGTCATTACGTGCAGGTAATCGTCCAGGAAAGTTTGATTAAGAATGATGTCATCGATAATGATGTTATTACCTTCCAGCGCCAAAGTGCGGATTGCTCGGCGCATACCCTTAAGCAATCTTTGTCCCACCTCGCCGAACCTGACCGTGGTGTAGGCTTTATCGTCAGTCACCGTCACGGGCACAACGTTCAATCCACGCGCCCCGGATGTTCCTGCCGGTGCATTAAGACCCCTGAACTTTGCCGGAAGTCCATCACGGAACTGATCAAGCGCCACGTGTTGAAAAGGTTCTTCCAACCGTTCCTGTAATGCGTACGCAAGGGTTGTCTTTCCGGCACTTGAAGTGCCGTTCAGAAATATGATGGTTCCAGAAGCCATTGGGTGCCTATGTGGTTTGTTGATGTTGGAGTTTTAAAGGCAGAGTTGTGTATCAAAGAACGTGAATGCTGGCATAGAGTAAGATTATGCGCCAGCCCCACCTCTATATTTCTTGCAGGATATACACGAGCCATGACCGCCGCCGAGGCAAGGGCGACAATTAGGCTGCCCTCGAAACCGTCAGGCCATCATGCACAGCTTCCGAAGGCAAAAGACTAGCCGTAAATTGTTGCTCGAAGTTCGGCAAGCTCAGTCGCAGTAATTCTGTAACGCTGGGTCTCAGGGTTTTCAAGGTTTCGGGCAGCCATGATGCAACCAACCTGACCGCGTTCTTTCAGATTAAGGTTATTCAAAATACCGTAGGCATAGCCCGCGCGAAAAGCGTCGCCACATCCAGTGACTTCATCAACCTTTACATCACGCACTGCGTCAACCTGGCAAATTCCGTCACGGGAATAAATCGCGACGCCTTTGTCGCCATGGGTCAAAATCACTTCCGCCACCTGATCAAATACTTCCTCGTCGGTCAGTTCGGCATTTGTCTTCAGCACCTCGAATTCATGGTGATTAACCACAAGATACTGCGCCAGGCTTAGCAATTCACGAATCTGGTCTCTGGAAAAGGCAGAGATGACCTGTCCGGGGTCAACCATCAAGGGAACATTGTGTTCAAACAGAGCCCGGCCTTGTCGAAGGGTTAGTTCAGGTTCCTCAGGGCCCAGAATAGCGAGCGCAATTTTATCGATGAACGGAAGCGTTTCAGGGGACCGACGATTGGGATTATTCGGCCCGGGGTAGAATCCAATGATCTGGTTTCCGTGAGCATCGTTAATCATCATGCAACAGGCACAGCTTGATACATCGTCAGCAACGGCGATGAAATCAATATTAATCCCAAGGTTAATAAGATGGGCCTTATACTGGTCAACGAAGTTACGCCCCGCGGATGACAAAGGAATCGCATCAATACCCAGTTGAGTTAACCCGTGCGCAATGTTGGGTGCACATCCGCCAAAGCTGGTGCGCATCTCTGTAAGCTGAAAGGAAACGTTGAATGCGTTCACCAAATAGCTGGATTGATACTCTTCGAACGAACCATCGTAGCTACCGATCTGATCAATCGCGGTGCTACCTGTTACTAGTATGAGCGGTTTCACGGTGATTTCTCAGTCAGGCTCGCTGATCAAAATTGCGACAAAGCGCTATCAGTTGATCGATATTGTCACTGGATACATCACGGTGCATCACCCACCGCTGAGTAGAAGTTTTCACGCCATTGTCCAGGAGGTACTGCTGCAGTGATTTAAAAGTTTCTGCTTTAAGGTCCAGCAGTACCATATTGGTGACGGGCTTTGCTTGAAGCTTGAAGGACGAGAGTTCGGCCAGTGCTTTGGCCAACTCTGATGCATGTCGGTGATCTTCAGCAAGCCGATCTATATTGTTCTCCAAAGCGTAAATACCCGCCGCTGCGAGAATACCAGCCTGCCGCATCCCACCGCCAACCATCTTTCGCCAGCGCCGCGCTTTTAACACCAGTTCATTACTGCCTACCAGTAGTGAACCCACGGGGGCGGCGAGACCTTTGGACAGGCAAATCGACATACTGTCGAAATACTGACAAATTTCTTTCACATCTACCCCAAGTTTGACAGAGGCATTGAAAACCCGCGCACCATCCAGGTGCCTGCCCAGGCTGCGGGATTGAGCGAAATCTGAAAATTTTGCCAGGTAATCGAGCCCCAAAACTTTGCCGGCAGTGGTATTTTCAAGGCATATCAGCTTTGTTTTTGCGAAATGATAATCGTCCGGCTTGATCGCCTGCCTAATGGCCTCTATCTCTAGTTCACCACGCTCATTAAAGGGAATTGGTTGCGGTTGAATACCGCCTAAAACCGCGCCACCGCCGGCCTCGAAACGATAGGTATGAGCATCATTACCAGCGATATATTCATCACCGCGTTCACAGTGACTCAAGAGTGCCAGCAAATTGCCTTGCGTGCCGCTGCTCACGAACAAGGCGGCCTCTTTTCCCGTCAACGATGCGGCAAGTGTTTCGAGTCGGGTGACGGTTGGGTCTTCGCCATAGACGTCATCACCGGTTTCGGCCGCCGCCATGGCCTGCCGCATCTCTGCAGAAGGCTGGGTAACCGTATCGCTTCTTAGATCAATCAATGTGACAACCGTCCTTTAAAGAATCAAGGTGATAATAAATATTTATTTATCAATTAGATATCTATGCTGCCTAATGCCCTACGCCGTGGGTTTTATCATTGACACTACCCGCGCCGCTGACTATCGTCTCGCACATGAATAATCACGAAGTACCAGACTTGGACCTAATCAAGCGACAAGCCAAGACCCGCTCTAAAGAAGACGGCGGCATGACCTATATGCAATGCCTTGATCAGGTAGCCCGTGAACTTTATGGGCTGCGTCATTTTCATGAGGCAAGGGCCAAGGCCAAACACGCTGCGAGCGCCACGCCGGCTTCAGCATCACCACTGCAATACTACCTGCGAACTGTGCAGGAGTATTATCTCGACTTCTAGGAGAACCCATGTATACCGGTATCGTGCAGTCCTGTCTCTCTATTCAGTCTGTTGAAAAAAAAGAAGGATTGACTACTTTTGCAATTGTGTTCCCTGACGAATTGCTTCAAGAACTAAAAACAGGCGCGAGTGTGGCGGTCAATGGTGTTTGTTTTACTGTTACCAGAATAGAGGATAGGACCGTGTCGTTTGACGCAATTGCCGAGACGCTGGCATTGTCTAACATTCAATTCATCGAGGCTGGGACTCAGGTTAATATCGAGCGCAGCGCGAAGTCCAACGCAGAAGTGGGGGGGCATATTCTATCCGGCCACATTGTCGGGACCTCTGAGCTCGTCGCAATAGAAGAAAGCTCGAATAACAAAAGGCTCATTTTTAAAGGCAAGGCGGATTGGTTGAAGTTTGTGTTTGAAAAAGGTTATTTGGCGGTTAACGGTTGCAGCCTTACCGTGGCAGCCCTGGACCGGGGCAAGGCTCAGTTTGCGATTAACCTGATACCGGAAACCTTGACACGAACGAACCTTGCGCTGCTGCAGGCTGGGGATCCTGTCAATATAGAAATAGAGTCACAGACCCAGGTGATTGTAGAGACAGTCGAACGAATCATGGAACAGCGTTTCCCCAAGGCGTCTCTGCCGCTTGAGATCATGGCATAAACCATTATAGTGCCGGCCATCGCTCGGCATAGATATTGTGATGAACCTGCAACTATTTGACACGTATGAACGAAAAGTTAGGCCCTTTGAACCCCTGATTGGCAATAAGGTGGGCATCTATGCCTGCGGGCCAACGGTCTACAACTTTGCTCATATCGGCAACCTCAGGACGTATCTGTTCGAGGACATACTGGTGCGTGTGCTTGCTGCGAACGGCTATAACGTGAACCATGTCATTAATATTACGGATGTCGGCCATCTCACTTCTGATGCGGATACCGGCGAAGACAAGATGGAATTGGGCACGAAACGCACAGGGATGACAGCCTGGGAACTGGCCGAATTTTATACCAAAGCGTTTCAGGTCGACCTTAAAAAACTCAATATTCTGGCGCCTTCTATTTGGTGTAAGGCTACGGACCACATCCCGGAACAGATCGAGTTTGTAAAGGACCTGGAACAGAAGGGGTATACCTACGCGACCAGTGATGGAATCTACTTCGATTCAAGAAAACTTAAGAGCTACGGCCACTTGGCCCGTCTGGACATCGAAGGATTGCAGGCGGGCGCTCGAGTCAAGTTAGGGGAGCGACGGTTCGTGACTGATTTCGCGCTGTGGAAGTTTTCACCGGCAGACGAACAGCGCCAGATGGAATGGGACAGCCCATGGGGCAGAGGGTTTCCGGGGTGGCATATCGAATGCTCGGCGATGTCCGCGAAATACCTTGGTGACTACTTCGATATCCACTGCGGGGGTGAAGACCATATCCCCATTCACCATACGAACGAAATAGCCCAAACCGAAGCTTCAAAAGGCACTCGACTGGCTAACTTCTGGATGCATGGTTATTTTCTGCGGATGGATAAAGCAAAGATGTCCAAATCAACTGGGGATTTTTTGACCCTGGAGGTTATTGGCGAAAAGGGCTTTAGCCCAATGGTTTATCGTTACTTCTGCTTGACCTCGCACTATAGAAGTCAGATGTCTTTTAGCCTGGAGAGTCTTGACGCGGCGAAGACTGCACTTAACCGGTTGTATGAAACCGCTTTCGCTTGGGGTGAACCGGGAATAGCCGACGAGGCGACGCTGACGCGCTATTTTGACTGTCTGAATGACGACCTGAATATGCCTAGAGCATTGGCGGTCATTTGGGATCTGGTTCGCTCAAATCTTGCGGTCGATGTCAAAAAAGCGACATTACTTCGATGTGATGAAGTTCTAGGGTTGGATATCGCCAATTGGGCAAGGCATCAGGTTACTGTGCCTGAGGACGTTGAGGAACTCGTTAAAGCCAGAGAGGCTGCGAGAGCTTCCAAAGATTGGGCACAATCGGATGAACTCCGTGACGCGATTAATAACCTTGGTTATGCCATTGAGGACACGGCCGACGGCGCTAAAATCTCAAAGCTGGTTTAAGGCAAGATCCACGGCAGACAAATGTTCGCAGGTTATTTTCCTCGGGATGTTAGTGTCGCTTATTAGCAGTGACAGTGTTTTTTACGTCAACTCCTTAGGCTCTGCTAAAAACCCTTAAAAACAAAGACTTAATGTTAAAATTTGACTCGATCAAATTCTAGGCTTGGGCTATCATCTTTACCGTAAACGTCACTTGATTGCCCTTGTATTCAAGTTGAGGCGTCTATTAACGATAAGGTGAAGGTGTGGTCAAGCAAGGCATTACTTGAGCAAGGCATTACTTGAGCAAGGTATTACCTAAGCAAAGTAATACTTGAGAAAAGTATTACCCAAGCAAAGTATTACCTAAGCAATGCCATTCAGGTGACGACCATTACAACCCTTGGCTCAAAAAAGAAGGCAAAACATCATTAATGTAACCACAAATGAGACACCCACTAACTTCTTTGAACGCTTGCGCCAGCGCCAGGCTTCAATCGGGTCAACGCTTTGCATCGGTCTGGACCCAGATCTAAGTCGTATCCCCAAGGCCTGCAAAATGTCCTCCCGGCCAATATTCGAGTTTAATAAGGCGATTATTGACGCCACCATCGATCTGGCGGCCTGCTACAAGCCACAAATTGCTCACTACGCCAGTGAAGCGGCAGAAGACGAGTTAATGGCCACGATTGAATACCTGAAAAATCACAATGTGCCGGTTCTGCTTGATGCCAAGCGCGGTGATGTTGGCAGCACGGCAGAGATGTACGCACGGGAAGTATTTGAAAGATACGCAGCAGATGCCACGACGGTGAACCCCTATTTGGGTAAAGATGCCATGGATCCTTACCTAGACTATACTGATAGAGGGGTGTTCATTCTTTGCAGGACGTCAAACCCTGGTGGAAGTGATCTGCAGAACCTTTTACTGAAAGGCGGTTTGACGCTATATGAACACGTCGCCACGCAAGCCCGTGATGACTGGAATACCAATAACAATGTAGGACTGGTGGTTGGGGCTACAAGGCCAGAAGAACTCCGGCAGATTCGTCAAATTTGCGGCGATATGACGTTTTTACTACCCGGCGTGGGTGCTCAGGGGGCTAATGTAAAGCAAATGGTTTTCGCAGGGCAGGGCGGTGGTATGCTAGTTTCATCTTCCCGCGCGATTCTTTACGCCGGTGAGGGAGAGGACTTTGCTGAAAAAGCCAGAAAAGTCGCTCTGGAAACCAGAGATGAAATAAATCGGTACAGTCACTAAACCAAGAAACTTGAAGAGAATTTGTTAAATGAAAAATCTGTTACTGCTCGTTGCCTGCTTAACCGCCCCTGTTCATTCATTGGCGGATTGGGTAGTTGATCCGGTAGGTTCCTATGTTGGTTTCGCCTCAGTGAAAAATGATCTGATCGCTGAAAATCACAGTTTCACCGCAATTACGGGCACGGTAGAAGACTCTGGCGATGTGAATATCGCTATTGCCCTTACCAGCGTAGAAACCTTGATTCCCATCAGAAATGAGCGGATCCGGTCAATGCTATTTGAGGTGGCGGAGTATCCAGACGTGACGGTCACCGCCAACCTTAATATTGATGAGTTCACCCTTCTTGGTTTAGGTGAAAGCAAGATGGAGACCATACCGCTTAGCGTGAACCTTCACGGAATGGATTTATCAAAAAATGTACTGGTCAAGGTTACCCGTAGCTCAAATAACAACTACGAAGTGACTAGCCTCGGGCCCATTGTTATCCATGCATCTCAATTTGCTTTATCAGATGGCCTTGAGTCTCTAAGAAAAATTGCAGGTCTGCAATCCATAGACCTGACCGTGCCGGTTACCTTTGCTTTGAGACTGGTAAAGATCCAACCTATAAGCTGACGATTATAGGTCGATATCGAAATCGGCCCAAATTGGGCAATGATCTGAAGGCTTGTCCATAGACCTGATGTCGTAGTCGATGCCGGAATCCTTTGAGTATCCAAGCGCACCCCTTGACGCCATGATCAGGTCGATGCGCAGTCCTCTTTTAGGTTCCCGTTCGAACCCTCTGCTGCGGTAATCAAACCAGCTGAACAAGTCGTCGACATCTGGATAGTGATGTCGATAGACATCATGCAAACCCCACTCGTTCAGTTGCGCAATCCATTCACGTTCTTCCGGTAGAAAGCTTGTTTTACCGTCCCGAAGCCAGCGTTTAGCGTTGTCTGCGCCGATCCCGATGTCCTGGTCGACCGTTGCAACGTTCATATCCCCAATCACGAACAGTAGTTCGTCTGGGTCATGTGAGGCTAAGAGGTCTGTCTGCAGGTCCGCATAAAATTTTTCTTTCGCTGGAAACTTTTTCGCGTGCTTTCGATTTTCACCTTGAGGGAAATAGCCATTGATAACCGATAGGGCGCGTCCATCTTTTGTCGTGAACGAGGCCTTAATCAAGCGTTTCTGGCTGTCTTCATCGTCTGTAACAAAGCCTTTTCTGATGTCGGTTACTTCCGAGCGATAAAGCAGTGCCACTCCATAGTGGGTCTTCTGGCCATGAAAAGTGACGTCGTATCCAAGGTCGTTTATTTCCTCAACAGGAAAGTCTTGGTCGGTTACCTTGGTTTCCTGTAAGCCGATAATTGCTGGGTTATGTTTTTTGATGACGGCTTCGAGCTGATTGAGACGCACCCGAATGCTGTTCACGTTAAATGAAACGATTTTGATAGCGTTACCTGCTGGTTTCGTGAAGGTTGATGGTCGTGGCCCTGGCATCTTTCCTTGACGCTAGTTCAAACACCAGCCCTTCGGCGGCGATATAGGATCCGATCTTACTGTTCTTGGATTTAAAAAACTTTGCTGAGTCTATCGCGATCTCGTCTAGTTCTGAGTCGGTACGCGTTGGATCATGGTGGTACATCACTATGTTTTTAACCTGAGCATCAACGGCGAGTTGACGCACCTGGGATATCAGGGAATGTCCCCAGCCATGCTTGGCGGGCATATCTTCTTCTGTGTACTGGGCATCATGAATCAGCAGGTCTACCCCGTGGCAGAAGTCTACCCATTCTGCATAGGTTGTTTTTGGCTCAGTTGGTGGACCTAGTTCGTTATCGGTGATGTAAGCAATGGAGACTCCATCCTCTTCGATCCTGTAGGCGTCGCCACCCCCGGGATGATTCAGTTGCTTTCGAACAGTCTTAAACGATTGCGTAGCAAGGTATTTATCAACCTGATGCACCGTTGTGATCTTTGAGGGCAAATCCTCGGCGCGAACCGGAAATGCGGAACCATCCATTTGCTCAAGAATAGCGCTGAGCGCCGTTGGGGTGTCATCTACACCCTGGCAAACCCTGATCTCGCGATCTTGCTGATAGATCGGCGCAAAGAACGGATATCCCTGAATATGATCCCAATGACCGTGACTAAGAAGCAGCAGGAGGGGTTCATCGTGTTCCACCATCCTGACGCCGAGTTCACGAATACCAGTGCCTGCATCAAAGATGACGTTGTTGCCGCTATTCAGCCGCACATGAACACAGGAGGTGTTGCCACCATATTTTATGGTGCTGGGGCCTGGCGTCGCGATGGACCCGCGGACCCCATAGAAGGTGACTAACATGCCTCCTGCTAGTTTCGTTTGCCTGTAATGAGGCCTCGAAACTTATCTAAAAGTGTCTCGTATTTATAGTCAGTGAATTCCCCCGCGTCGAAATACATACCGTGCTCTTCGCAGGCTTCGTACCAGATGTGGGATTGCTTGGGATCGGCAATCTTGTCCATTTTCTTGCCACATCGAGGACAGTCAACGTCCACGATTTTGTTGAATTCCTTTCCCACTTCAGGGTCGCCACTGTCCACGAACTCAGACATCCACTTGCCCTTTAATACCTCAGCTTCGCCAACGTCAAACCAAATCCCTTTGCAATTGGTGCAACGATCAACGGTCATATTACGACCGTAGGTGACTTCTTCCATGTTTGCTTGGCACTTCGGACATTCCATAACGGTACTACCTTATTTATCTATTATTCTATGGTCGATTCGCAGGACGGTAATCGTCCCCATTTGGCAAGAGTATACTGAAGGTCCATCGAAGATGCATGTTGATTGTGACCGTTGACACAAGGTGTTGCATAGAAATCAGCAGGATATCGTACGGTACTGAATAAGAGCCAAATGATGCAGCAATAGCGCCAAAAGGGGCGGCAGCTTTAGTGGCTTTGAAAGACTTTGAGAAAAGAGAACCTTTGATATGAGGTGATCTTTAATTTAAAAATTTCTGGATAAAAAAAGGGCGCCCTGCGGCGCCCTTGATTAGTTGCTTGTTGGATCTAAAACTTGAACTGCACCTCTGCACCGAAGTAACGAGGGCGGTTAGGCGTGCCAAATGACCAGAGGCCCGGCGCATAGGCAGGGGTTGAATCAGTCGCCGAGGTTGCCACGTTATTGGCGCCCACATCCAGGAAGGACATCAGATAAACTTCATCAGTCAGGTTCTTACCAAACACTGAGAACGTCCAGTTGTCTGTCTCGTAATTGATAGACGCGTCTACGATACCAAATGAATCTACTTTAGAAGGATTGAACCCAATATAGCCGCCCGGTGTGTGGTCGGCGTTAGCCGTAGCAGAGATGTAATAGTCGTCTTTCCAGGTATAACTCAAGTTCGCAATGACGAAGTTACCATTGCTCAATTGACGCTCCCAAAGTGCGGTAAGTCCTGCAGTCATCTCAGGTGCACGGCGAAGTTCTATATTGCTTAAATCTACAACGCCCGTGGCACTGTCCGCAAGAAAGTCATCAAAAGACGCGTCAAGAAACCCTACATTACCGCGTACAGAAAAACCTTCAGTCAAATACCAGTTGAAGTCTATTTCGACGCCGTTGATTGTTGCACTCGAGGCATTTTCGATAATTGTCAACGTCGCCTGTCCATCGGTACCAGGCTTAACAATATCTTCTTGCTTGTCGTCGTAAGCAATAGTAAAAACTGAGACATTCAGCTGCAGAGTGTTCTCCAGCATCGTTAGTTTGGTTCCCAATTCCCACTGTTTTACAGATTCAGGCTCATAGGGACCAGTCGTTTCTATTGAAGTCGCTCGGCCATTGAAGCCACCCGACCGGAAGCCTTCAGAGTAGGTGATATAAGCCATTCCTCGTTCAAGCTCATACTGCGCGCTGACTCGTGGCGTGAATTTGCTCCAGGTTTCCGAGCCATCAAAAGACGAGTCGTAAACATCAGCGGCCCATGAGGGACAGTCTTTACCCCATTGGGCGGTCGCAGTTTTTGGAAAACCTTCTTCGTCAATATAGTCGACGTCAGACCCGTCGAACGAGTAACCGGCAACCGTCATGCATAGGCTTTTCTTTTCTTCGATATACCGACCGCCAAAACTCAGAGACAATTTGTCACTCACGTCCCAGTCAACTTGGCCGAAGTACGCTGTGCTTTCTACCTCTTGACTATAAAGCGGTGAGGCAGTGAAACTCTGTGGGCCAAAAATATCCTGCAGAATCGCCGTATTTTGCTGCAGCGTATAACCGCCGTCCCATAAGAAGAGACCCACAGTTGAACGAACGGTGTCATTCCAATCTGATTCGATTCGGATCTCAAGACTTTCCTGGTCTTCCTGCTGAGGCCTTGATGTTCTGAATAGGTCGAAGCTGATTCCGTCAAATTCGTTCAGTGCCCTCTCATCGACTTCTCGGTTGCCATAAACCACTGCCAGCTTGTGGTCTTCATTAATTTGCCAATTAGCCTGGATCGTGACCGCTTCGGTGTTCAACTCGGAATACTGCTCTTCACGTGTATAGGTCGTGAACAGGTCGTTACCATCACTCGACGCGGCACACTGGTTCGGGGGTGTAAAGCCGCCGAAGGTTTCATTGGAGGTCGTCAGGCAAGTCACTGGGCGAGTGGCTGTATCGTCGCTGATATCATCGTAGATGATGCGTAGGTCAAAATTGTCTGTGGGGGCCCACAAACCGTCAATCGTGTACATGAAGAGGTCGTTGTCTCCCAGTGTTTCACCTCGAGTTGGGTTTCGTATGTAACCGCCACCTTCGCTGTTAACAGCCGATAGTTTCAGAGAAATCCCGGCGAATTCAGGGAAGTTTATGCGTGCTTTGAAGTCTTCCTGATCATTTTCGGCGAACGTCGCAACAACCTTGCCACCCATTTCCCCCGTTGGCTTGGAACGTATCACGTGCAGTAGGCCACCAATAGTGTTTCGTCCGAAGAGCGTGCCCTGTGGACCCCGCAGCACTTCTACACGCTCGGCATCCCAGATGTTGAGCAGTGCTCCAGTGGTAGACGCCAGATAAACGCCGTCCTGGTAGATCGCCACTGCAGGGTCAAAGCTCTTCTCTACTTCAGCGGTTTGCATACCCCGCAGCGAGACGCCTACCGTGCCATTACCCAAAATCGGATTAATGATCAGGTTAGGTGACATGCCAGTGATCTCGTCAATCGTACGTGAGAATGTTTTCTCTATTGCGCTAGCATCAAGTGCTGACATCGAAATGGCAACGTCCTGTATATTTTCTTCGCGGTGCTGTGCTGTGACCACAACTTCTTCTATTTCAGAGGAAATGGTGCGTTGAGCATAGACGTTCGGGACGAACGCAAATGCAAGCGCTAGGGCCATCGGCCCTATCGTTGTAAGGGAAGGTTGTCTGATCATTTATTTACCTGATTTAATGAAGTTAATAGAGTAGGGCCCGCTAACCGACGACAAAATACCGATTAAGCTGTGACTTGTAAACCCCATTATAGACCGCTTGGATTAAACAGCACATGGACGTTTACACCTATTTTTCACCTCATAGCATTGAAGCTTTAAAGCTTTGAAGCATTGGCGACGAAATGACGCGCAGCCATTCATGGCGAAACGCTCACCGGTGTTGGTCCTGACTTATAAGGCCGGGTCAAAATAAGCAGGGGGGTGAGACCAATACAGTGGTTGGACGTGGCGTAAGCCGTGTTTTTCGGCAGTGTCCTTAAGGATGGGCTAGAGGGCGGTTTTACAAGAGAAGCCTTTACCGAAGTCTTGTTTTAAGTACAAAAATGCGGCTACCTGGTGATTTCGATAGTCGCGGCCTGCTTAAGGCTAATGATCTTTTCTTCCACAGCAAGATCAGCTTTATCTTTTAAGATATAGGCTGCGATTCGCTCTTTCACGTCGGACTCTGATTGATCAACCGCAGGTTTTTTATCGATCATTTTAACGATGTGTAAACCGAAACTACTTTGAAAAACATCTGATACTTCTCCTGGGGCCAGATCGAATGCAACATCTTCATAGGTTGCGACCAGACCACCGCGTTCAAAATAGCCAAGGTCGCCGCCTTTAAAGGCGCTGCTATCCTCGGATTTCTGCTTTGCTAGCGCTTCGAAGTCTGCGCCTGAGTCAAGTTCCTGCTTTATCGCCGTCATCTTTGCCGTGGCCTGTCGCATGTCTGCCTTAGTACCCTTTGGGTCGACCTTGATCAGTATATGACGGGTCCGGACCTGTTCAGGATGTTTGAAACGAGATTCATTTTGCAGGTAAAACTCATGTATCTCTGCGTCTGATACCGTAATCGTGCTGATTACCTTTAGTTGCAACCATTTTTTTGCGGATATTTGCTGCTTTAAATTCTCCTGAAACGATTTTTCATTAAACCCGCTTTTCGTTAACCTTGAGGTGAATTGCTCTGAGGTCTGGAATTGGGCGCGATATTCGTCAAATGCAATTTTCACCTCGCTATCCGGTGCAATAACGCTGTCTTTTTGGGCAGCATCCCAGAGTAATTGCTGGCCGATTAAGACGTCCAACACGTTTTCACGAATCTCTTTGTATCGGACAGGGTCACTGAGTTCAGCTTCGTTCCCACCCTGTGTTTGCCTATAGTAATTAATGGACGCTTGTAATTTTGCCTCGGAAATATCCTTGCCCTGAACAGTTGCAGCAACGCCTAACGAAGCCGCGAAAGTGTTTTGACCAAAGGTCATCGTTATGACTAGCAAACAGCTAGCTATATTTCTCAGTTTCATCGTTTTTCCAGTATCGTGGTGCCCCATTGTAAACAGCAGTTCCGCAATATTACACCAATATCCTTTTTCGAAAAAAACCGGTGTACGATGAAATGCACAGGGCAGGGCGCTTTGTGGTTAAAACAGTCGACACACAGTCAGATGGAGTGATAACAGATGAACGAAAATGGTAAGGCACTAGTAGCACAATATTATCAGGCGTTGGCGGATCTAGACGTTGATGCGTTCTTATCCCTTCATCAAGACG
>Ga0209830_10000948_pt1 | contig 27372 bp, 15 predicted proteins | sample ArcticOcean_MG_C_12_FD_187439 | JGI IMG/M metagenome (GOLD analysis project Ga0209830, IMG submission 187439) | Marine microbial communities from western Arctic Ocean - ArcticOcean_MG_CB8_130 (SPAdes) (version 2) | ecosystem: Environmental > Aquatic > Marine > Oceanic | place: Arctic Ocean...
CGAAGGTCGGTTTTGGGGGTGGTTCCTCTTTCTGCGACTTGGCAAAGCCGCGTACACGTGGCTTCTGTTCAACACTTTTTTAACCATTCAATGCGATCAGAGGCCCTGTTTCGGTCACAGAGGACGCGCATGCTCGTTCTAGCCACATGGAGCGACAGATTCGCCTCATGCCCCAGCTGCGACAGATGCCAGTGGTGAAACTCACCCACCACGCGCACGGATCTCTTTCGAAACAGCCATTTGAGGGAGGCAAAGAACTGCGCGACCAAGCGGCGCTGGAGGTTTGAGATGCAATCGTGGACCCACGAAGCGTCCAACGTGCACCACCGCTTCCAGTCGATGAACGCGCACTTGAAGGCGGCCGCCCCCAAGGCGCGCGCCTAGTTCGCGCCTAGTTGTTGTGTCTGCAGTAGAGAGAGGGTCGAGGGAGCGTGGGTCTGAACCATAGGTGGAAGAAGAGGGATGGATACGCGTTTGTTAGCGGCCATCACCGGCGCTTGTTCGTGTCGGCTCGTTTACGCTAAAGCGCAAAGAAGGAACTGGCGTACAGTATATTAACAGATAAGATAGTCTACAAATGCCACGTCATCACCAGGTGGTGATGACGTGTCACCAGGTGGTGAATCGTTGCCACGTCATTCACCAGGTGGTGACACGTCATTAGTAGGGCTACTAAAGCGATGCCACGTCATTAGTAGCCCTACTAATCGTTACAACCTGCCTAATATGGCGAAATCGGCAGCGCTGCCGAAAAACCCCTCATAACAGGGTTGTCGTGGATTCAGATTTTGAGAAAATGCACAAAAGCGAGCACATTTTGGTGTTTTTGAGAATCGGTCTTTTTGTCGAGGAAAAGAGGGTCAAAATGGTCGATTGTCTCGAAGGTCGGTTTTGGACGTGGTTCGGTGTGGGTTGGTGGTCTATTCGCTTTGGTGTTTTGCCGCCATTGTGGTGTGTTCTCGTCGAGGAATCACGATGCAAGGTCTATATTTTTAACAGTCCAGTTTTCGGATCTCAACTACGTGTTAGTGTGAACCCTTTAAAGCAACGTAGCGTTGATGTAGGTGTGGTGAGCGGATGGGATTTGAATCGTCTTCAGGTGTAGATCGATCCATAGCGACATATTTGACCACGCCAAAAGATACACCAACTTCGCATTCATACGCGGGATCTGGTCTGTCGCCGTGCGCAAAACGCGAGTCACCCCGCCGAAGGTCGCATTGAATGCAAAGTCGCCCATTGGACCTTTCGTTTTGTTGGCTTTCGGGCGTAGCTCGTTATGCACCTTGCAAGCGTAATCATTGTTTGCTGAGACGATACAGAGGTCTTGTCCGCAGAGTCTATGCGAGTGCATAATCGATACAGTGTTTACCAAAACAACCGTTTGGGGGACTTTCGACACACGTTCGTCTGTGTTCTGTACCACGCGCTGTAGATGAGTTTCATTTCGGTGGTATTCACATATGGGTGTTTCACCCAAGGCTTCCAACCAGCAATACAGTGAATAAATGTCGATCGCTCTAACACGTCCGATGAGGACGCGTGCATCTTTCGACCCCAATAACGGAATATACCGTCGTTGGGGACAAATTCGCCGTTAAGTAAGCTGTAGATCCCGCTCAGATAGACGACATCGCGTGCGAATTCTTCATTGAACCAATCCATTTCGCCTGGAAAGTATCGGCGATACTTCCCGTCCAATGCGTGGAACGCACGTTTCGCAAGCATTCGAGAGGGGGTGAAGACGACAGGTCCGCCACTGGACATGAATGGCTGCGGTAGCCAGTACGCACGAGGGGCTGCGACAGTATGGTTGGGTATTGGTAAGAAGAAGAGGTGTTTTGGTGACGACCAAACCACTACATCCAAATCGATCATCACCGCACGGTCGTACTCAAAAAGTTCCATCGCGCGAAGCTTCATGAACGTGTTGCGGTAATGGCCGCTCCCTTTGAAGGACGCATAATGGACACGTTTTACAATCGCCAGCGGTACGACTATATGAATGTCAAAGGGAGTGAGCACGACGACGTCCGCTTCGGAATCGACGTTCTTGAGCATATGCGTCGATACACGCGCCGGGCATTCCAGATTTGTATTGTCGGCTAAAAGCGCGTAAACGCGTCGCATTTGATCTTGTTATGTTACGGACATTCGAATGAATGGATGTAATGCTAGCGGTAGCGTTGTCTATTCTTCATAAAAACTTCCACCGAGAGTCATCCGACGCAAATTTGAGACCGGTACCCCCATAACGAACGCCACAGTTCCCGAGCTCAAATTCCAACACCCCACGCGTGGAGTTACACCTAGCGCGTTTACGTTGTCGGGTCACGAAGCCAGATCTATCAGCGTGCTGATATTCAATCATCTTCGGCATCACGCGAACGATGCGTACTACACCCCTTGCACGCCAGTACATCCGCCGCCCATTACGTGTACACTCATATTGAAGTGTGGCTCCTTTATGGAACTTCTTAAAGTTTTCTGCGAAATTGTATGCCGCGTTTTGAAATATATGGGACACGCTCCTCATCTTGCAAAGGTCGTTGTGATTTAGGTGGCCAAGTACAGTCTCCACGATATCAAATGGAAGTTCCATGTGCGTTTTTCGACCGATCTACTCATTCGCGTACGTACTTGTTAGCGTACAAATCTATCGGACGTGCCCTTATCAACGACCCACCTCACGTGGCGTGGGTCTATGGTCTTTTTATCTATGGGTAAAGATTTGTCGATCACATATCTTAGCGCCAAGACCAACTTCCAGAGTCACCACAAACGCCACGTCATCAACACCTGGCGAATCGATTCGCCACCTCGCGAATGACGTGGCAACACCTGTTGAATGACGTGGCATCGATTCGCCAGGTGTTGCCACGTCATTAGTAGGGCTACTAAAGCGATGCCACGTCATTAGTAGCCCTACTAACCGTTACGACCTGCCTAATAAGGTGAAATCGGCAGCGCTGCCGAAAAACCCCTCATAACAGGGTTGTCGTGGATTCAGATTTTGAGAAAATGGACAAAAGCGAGCACATTTTGGTGTTTTTGAGAATCGGCTTTTTTGTCGAGGAAAAGAGGGTCAAAATGGCCGATTGTCTCGAAGGTCGTTTTTGGGGGGTGGTTTGGTGTGGTTTGGTGATGCATCATGTGAGTGTTTCATGACCATATGGGTGTATTGTGTATGTTAGGATGAGACAAATCGACTACTATTCATTTACTTTCGAGGTTCTTTTCAAAAGTCATGTGTGGATACGCTAAATTATACGCTAATTAAACGTGCTTCAGATTACGCCGAAGACGACAGTCGAATGACCGGAAAACGTCACTCACAAGCATTCGCGTATGTAGGTCAGATCACTCTTTTCCAGATTGTGTGTAACTAGGTCCTGATGCTATAAGAGTTGGTTATGCGTCAAATCATAGAGGTGTGCTATGGCCGGGGGGTATGTCGAACCAGGAATGCGGAGTGTGTACCTAGACGAGCCTCGGAGACAGGTTGGCTCGACTGGGGGTACAGGATCTGGAAGTTTCACGTGTCTTTTCTTTACGCTGGTTGGGTGGGTCGCATCATTTGCCGCCCTGATGTTGTTAGTGTGCAGCCAAGGCATACTCACCAGTCCCATCTATGGGGTGCGACTCCTTCCAGAGAAGGTGCCAGTCAGTATGGGTCTCATCCGACACGTGGCTCTTACGAGCTGCATTCCACGTGCAGTACTTGAAGTGACCAGTCGCGTCGTGTACAATCCAGCGATGGATAGCTCTCGGTCAGAGGCATACACTGTAAATTCGGTAGCAACAGCCGCCAAGTGCGAGCATGGAGCCATCTTTGGCTTCAACGAAGAAGTTGCGCTCATGGTGTTCGGAGCACAGGCGTTCAAAACGACACCAAAAAATGCCCAACGTATCATGAAAAGTTTGGAGGGTGGTAATCAAAATGGAATCATCGATGGGATGAGCGATACCACGCGTGTCTTCTTTCCGCGTATGATAATCGACGGCCGCGTCGTATATCAAACAGTTGACGAGAATTTGTCTAACGGGGGCTCCGGGAGACGCCTGCAACCACATATTGATCGCGCAGAATGTGAAATCGAAGCGCCAATGTGTTACCCCATGTACTACAGCTGCATGGAGGAATGGCAGGCCTATTACGATCACATCAACGGGTGTAAAGCGGCATTTTCCAAAGATGCAATGTTAATGTACTAGCCATGAATGTAGGGACGTTCGACGCAAGGTTTTCCAATAAAAACGATTCACATCATTTAGTACATTTTCGTAGTTGTGATATCGTCATTTTTGAACATGGTGGGGGCCAAAGCGGGTTACGCTAGCGTACCATTCTATCAGACTCTCACACTCTTACTCTCACGTGTACTCTCTCTGTCTTTTACGTCCTATACGCATTTGCGTATGTAGGTCGTATACAAACTGTAGCTGTTGTACAGGGATGGTCCGATTACGAAATGTGCAATCGATAGGATTGTTGTCAAATCCTTTCATTGTCAACAGTAGCATGCCGTTGATCATCGACATCGTAACAATGCATCGACGTGGCGATACACATTGACACATGGTTCATCGATCTTAGCGTACAATTCTTTCCTATTGGGTACTTCCCAATCTCACAAAGAGCGCCTTGTGTTTTCGTACGTGCGTTTGGCACCGTGCTTGTAAATTGGCCATGTCGTGAGGTGTGTGTATGAGTGACACTTGGGAGTCTTGTTTCCAACAGATTCGGTCATCGAGAATGTTGCAGGCTTGTTCGATGTAATGGTACAGGTCGTTGTTTGAAAGTTTGGCACGCCATGCGTGGGGACATGGATCTTTGACAGTGATGTCGGTGGCACGTAGTTGGCTGAGGATCACAACGACGATGGTATCGATGTTAAGGGCGTACATCATGAGTTCGGTGATGGATTTGACATCACGTTCGCGTAGACACGTGGCCGATCGTTGGTCGCGATCGAGAAGCTGTTTGAATTCGACGTGTCTCTGCTTGTTTCGTTCGACGAGTTGGTGGAGTACGGCGTGGACACGGTGCGTCGAGTACGGTTCGAGTGTGGCAGTGTCGTCGGTGTTGAGAGTCCACATGGTCGAGCCAAGCGTCTCCTTCATACGCGGCACCCAGATCTGTTCAAAGCAAAGGTTTGAGCAAAACGAGACGGGGCCGATGGATGACTTGGTGTAGCTATTGAGGATTGCGAGCCAGTACCGGGTATCATGCCGCTCTGTTTTTGGAAACAAGTGGAACAAGAGCTGCTCGTTGAAATCATTTGGTTTTGAACCACATGGAAAACAACGTTTACACGTTCGGTTGACACAGCGCGATCGTGATTTTGAAGTGCGTTGCATATCCTTTTGATGTCGTGCACGTACGGAGCTCACAAAGGCGTGGACTGCAGCCGGCGCGGTCTCGAGCTCGAGAATGTGTTCGCGTTGCAAAATGACACTGAGTGCATCATCCCAAGTCTTGTCTGGGCACTTGGGCAAAGGGGAAGCACGCAGACGTCGCTCTCCTTTGTCACCATCACCGGATATGAGACGTCTCTCATAATAATACCGTGGGTTTGGAGGTGGTGCCCGTGCAATTTTGGCGACAGCACGCTGAAAATCATTAAATTCATCAGGGTGGATTGCCGTTTGCGTGTCGTTTTGTGTGCCATGCAAGAGAGACAGTGGGGTCGATAGTTTCAACACCCAAGGCACGTCGTTGTAAGGCAGGCTGTACTCGAACGTGGTTGGTCGCTTACACCGCAATTGGTAGAATACGACAGCAGCAACGCGGGGTGTCATCATTGTACAGCTTCGAATACCCCGATTCAAAAGTGAAATCGCTTGGATCGCGCGTACTGTTTGATGTCGAGCGTCGCTATCTGCAGATTTATTGTCGATCATATACTCAATTTCCATTGTGAAACGGTGGTATAAAAACGTGATAGCTTCCGTAAACACCTCTGATGTACCCATTGTCGATCTTGGTGACGATGATGGTGTCACTGAGAGTGTTTGTCTTTTAATGTGATCGCATTTTCGTGGTTTTTTTGATGATTGTTGTGCATCTATCGAATGATTAGAAACCGTCAAGAGGTTTTGTTGCGACATGGCAAAGATGGTGGCAGGAGCATATAATAATACGCCGCAGTTAGCGTTTACTTCGCGGTTCAAAATCGTTATGCTATGACTAGAATTCTACGCTAATGTTGCTTTTGGTGAGTTGACGTTCGAATCAGTGTGAGGATGTCATATGACGACGTGTGCATATTTCAATCGTTCATAAACGGTGTTGTCGACGGTGACGACTCTGGTGACGACTCTGGTGACGACTCTGGTGATGACTCTGGTGATGACTCTGGTGAGGAGGAAGACGAGGAGCAAGACGAGGAGCAAGACGAGGAGCAAGACGAGGAGCAAGACGAGGAGCAAGACGAGGAGCAAGACGAGGAGCAAGAGACCGACATATTTGTTGCAAGGATGCTTCCGAATGCCTCACGTGCTCTGGTGTTTGCGATTACGTATCAACAGATGCAGTTTTTGTACGACATGATTGGAAGTAAACACGACTGTTATAGTGAGAAATTGGAGGAATGGAGCCTGAACGGTCTTCGAGGTCCCGACTTTTACAAGAACGAGTATGGGGTCAAAACCAAAGACATGGAGTTTCTTGAAAAGTTATTCAAAGCGCTTTCATGCAACATGCCGTCGACCATATCCTACACAAATTATGAGGCGGACTCTGAAAGTATGGATGAGGAAATGGACAGTCGTATACTATCTACAGTATTGGGATTCGATCACTGGCTCTTTAATAGAGAGTATATGACACATGAAGCACTAAAAGCGGTCCGCCCGTTATTCACGTGTCTTTGGTGTAAGAAAAGTGGTGACAGAATATTTGACTTGAGGGGCAGTCCCAAAACATCTTACAAAGACTTGCGCATGCGTATGCTTACACTGTCTGAGTGGCATGGCGGCGAGCAACCCACGATACTAGATCTTAATGATGATTTGCTACATCAAATCTTGGAAAAAAGTCTGCTGATGGCTTCCATACGCGAGGTACATTGCCCAATCAATATTGGTAATCACAGAACCCTTCTTCAAGGAAAGTATCTTTCATACCAAGCGTATTGCACGAATGTAGTGCGGTGTAGCCGTACACATTCATCATTTCTTCGGCTGGTCAGTCGATTCAATCTCAAACGAGATATTACCATACGATCTCACTCGGATCCCGAGTCATCCAATATCGAATTGACGGTGACGAGTAAGCCAAAACGTAACATTACACTGATGTCGAAGCTTCCAACAGTCGACATGAGGTGGTTGTATCCTTCTATGCCAGGTAAGGAACCGGTGATGACGTCAATCTTTGATTGGGTTAAAGATGCAAATGGTGACATTGGTGGTGTAATGTGTAACACGAGCTGTTTACTTTGTGCTTCAACAGATCGCTACCATGACAAAAAGTTCGATGTCAAGCCTCCTAGCCTTGCAAGACCCCTATTACATCTCGATGACACTCCTCGACGCGTATGGATGTGTGGCTCGGGGCTATTACCCGTGGTCATACCTGCGCAGTTGTCGCACGTCACAGGCGAGAAGCGCTTTCGTAATGTGAGTTCTTACGTTTTTCCAATGCATTCAAGGATTTTGAGCATTTCATCTCTTTACAGACAAAGCGATGGCAAGGCCGATCTGATTGGCATAGACCCCAAGTTATTGATTCTTGCTGAGCTGGGGATGCACAAGAGGACCACCATCTATCCAAGAGGTGTTCACATTGTACCACATGCTATTCATGGCACGGTGAATGCTAGTATGCCTATCACAGTCAAGACGTTTAAACGGAAGCGAAAAAACGTGGAGATAGGCCCATAGATTTAAAATACATGTCACATTTTCCATACTCCCTACACCCTCTTTACACCATCTACAACGCACTCTAACAAACTCGACGGGTAGGCAAACGTCCCCAATAGAAAATCGTCGTCGAGGAGAATGTAGGTACGCTGGGCATCCGTCGGCATGTTTTCATCATCTTCGGTGGTCTGCGTGGTCTTCAAGTAGGTCATAATTGTTGTTGTATTTGGGCTTCCTGATTCGCTTGTCGAGTCGCTTGCTGAGTTGAAGACATCCAACAGTTTACCCACCTCTGTGAAGGAGGGTACCCATTCAAACGCGAATGTTGCGTTTTTAGGAGCTGCAATCATGGGGACATAGACGCAAAAGCGCCCAAGAAGAGTATAGGCTTGGCGTGTGAGACTTGCCTTGTAGTCATTATTTCCAGAAACGTAGTTTACGATATTATCAACCGCAGTAGTATTTGCACCCAAAGCTTTGAACAGAGGGCGCAGATTGTGCATTAATAATGCAAACTTGATCGTGTTAATCCACCGATCATTGTCGAAATGTGTGACCATCGACGACAGTTGATGGTTGTAGTAATTATGGCGATCGCTATCCAGCGACGGGTGCAGCCGATTGAACGTGGTGAATTGATTTTGTTTGTTTGTTTTGGCATGCTTGTACTCGGAATCGGCACGCCCACCGACTGCGAGAAGGTTGGTCAATGCGGATCCAAGAGCATCGGAGAGGACCACGTTGTTTCCAACGATGTTTAAGTGGGATTCGATTTTCCCGCTCAATGTACCAACGAGTTTTGCGGTGGAGGCGGGGGTCTTACCATTGACCCTTGTACCCATGAATGTTTCGAACGCCTTGCACAGCAAGCTCCCATTAGTAGCTGTAATCTCAGCATCGGATAGTGTTGTCTTGACGAGTTTTGAACGGTGAGCGCATGGACCATCGCGTGCCATGACGACAGCTCTCTCCAGATCCCGTTGCAACGACGGGTCCAATTCGAGGCGGCGTGCAAATTCCTTTTCGTGTGGCTTCAGTTTGTTGGCTTGCTGATTACCGTTCACAGCCACCGTGTTTTCGGACAGCAAACGATCCTTTGATTCGATCTTGTACAGGAGATGAAACCCGGTGGTTCGCGTGTACTCGTCGAGTACATTGAGGTCTCCAATGGCGCGTCTGATCGATCGTTGCTGTTCGATTTCCTTTTCACCGAGTGGAAGAACGAACCTTGGGCTGTAAAAATAGTCGGACACATCTTTGCTCCACCAACCGTCTGTTGGACCGGTTGGTAAGTTTTTTTCCGTGCGGTCACTTCCCAACAGCTTGAGGTCGGCGGTGGTGTACCAGCCGGCAAGACGGGCCATGTAGAGGCGATCATTTTTACTGCATGAAGGTGGCGTACGCTTGGACGACAAGTTTGCAAAAAGCTTTGAAACGAGGAATGGAACCGCGGTACTGAGTGTCGTGTCAACAAGTGCACGAAACTCCACGGTGTCATTCGATGTCCATACGTATGCAAGTGTGTCCTCCATTGTGAGTTCAGATTGCGGAATGAACGATCCACCCACTGCCGTAGCCAGCAGCAGAGAGAAACATGTCAAGTAATAGGTTACAACAGGTTCGAGGATATCGATGGCGAACTCTTCGTAATACTTGTTGAAAATGGATGCGACGGTGGACGCTGCTGTAAATAAAAGTGCTATGTCATTTGTGTCCGAAAGGACGTTCTTACCAAAAGTCATTAGCTTGGTACCTTGCTTCCACGACGCCTTAAACTCCTCTGTAATGTACTGACCAATGAGATACCCAAATTCCGTTATCGTGCCATCGGGAGTTTTAATATCCATATTGACAAAGTCTTTCCATTTGGAAGGATTCACGACCATTCGAAATTTGTTTCCGTTGTATTCAGCCTCGTTAAGACGCTCAATCTCCAAAATGTATTCAAAATCGCCGGGTTTTTTGACTTGACGCGTCGTTCCAAATTGGTCGGATAGGTCGCATAATCCCATGTTATCAAGGTCGTTAAAGAGATCATCATTGTCTTCACTCATCAAGATGACGCTGTAAGTTCCCATGTCGGAGCGCGTTCGTCGCAGGGCTTTGGTCATAGCACTGTCCAATTCTTTCAAATATTTCATCATTTGGATATCATCATATTCACTCTTTTCCCATGGTTTGAAATGACCCGACATTTTGTAGAACCAATCGGGCCACCCACTATTCTGCGATAGGTAGTACCCGTGGAACGACACCATGACCTGTGGCCAGAGTGACATCTCCCGTTTTTTATCAGCTCGTTGCATTTCTAGTTCATACCTCCTATCTTTAATGGTTTTTGTTAGAGGGGTGACGAAAGGGCGTGCAGTTTTGTGTTTTTTGTTGGTCAGCAGCCCGCGACCATTGAAACAGAAACTGACGAGCACACCATTGACAAATAAGTGGCTCGGGGGTACCACCTTGGCGTCGGTGTTCTCGTGGATGCGATATGATTGCACAATGTATGGCATCGTTATAATTAATGTATGTAAGATGTGGTGTACTGCTCCCGCCTTCACCTTCATTTCTTTGAATGACGAATACTGCATGTAAAACGCGGCGAGATGTGACAACGCATTGGTGCCATTAGCAACAAGCGATGCGGATATGTCTGCGTATGCAATAGGTAACATTGACAGTGCTTGAGGTATGATGTTACTCCCACCAATGACGAGATCAAGACTCTCTTTCATCCGATTTCGTTGAAATCTGTAGAACGTTTCTAGATAAGGAAAAGCGAACGTGCCAAACGTCTGCATACGATCAAGGAACTTGTTGAAGCCGATTATAGTCAAAGCGGTCGGTAGATATTGCAACATAACAAACGCCTTTATGGCGTCTATGCTTGGACTTCCACCCATGTACGACATCAGATATGTCACGGTGACGGCATGTGCCAACGTCGTCCATTCGCTGAGATGGAAATCTTTTCCGAAATAACTCGACAAGCTGTAGCAAATGTGGCAGATGAGGTTGTCGAAAATTTGGAAGAGGTGCTTTTGGTACACATTTGTCAACCCCGCCTTTTTACGAGGAAGGAGATCGTCGGTCTTAAACTGATCTGGACTTTCGCTGACCTTGAGACGCGCTTTGAGATCGTTCATCGTTTCTTGGTCAGAGGTCAGCACCTGGTTGGTGGGTGTTGGAGTTGGTAACAGATTAGAGCTGTCGGCTTCACACAAGCGAGCGTATGTCACGTGCTTTCGCACAGCCTGTGCAAGATTGCGAAGGCCGACGGGGGTGGTTTGCATCGAGTCCATCCACGCCTCACCAAGATGCTCACCGCGTACGAGATTATCACTCGATTTATACACATGAGCCTTCGACTTTGATTGCCAGTTGGTCACCTGCCGGGAACTCAGCGTTGTATCAGCACCAGCTCGATACGCTGCGCGTCGGTCCATGACAGGTTGAGCACTCGACCAGGAGTTATTGTCTTGTCGGTAGGTCTTGTCGTTTTTGGGGTAGATGTAGATTTGCGCCTCGAAACCCTCGACTTGCTGACAATAAGACACTGGTAAACCTCGACCAAGACCAGTTGGGTCGTTTCGTTGGTATGCTTGGCTTGACCATGGAGTTGTGCCACTGTTGACAACAAAGGTGTTTTTGTCGTCGAATGTGCCACAACGAAGACCCTTCAATTTGTCGTAAACGTGGTTGATACACTTTTCATTGTTGTTATGAATGGGTAAGAGGTCCTTTGTATCTCCCAAGCATGTGCTTAGGATGTCAGTGGGGTTGAGGGGATTGTTGGAGTCCCACGATAACACCGTCGATTGCGCATTTAATTGCTGTGAAGTATACTCGATTTCGGAAACACACTGATTGCGTAGGGTGCAGATTGTATCGAGCGTCGTCCTATACGCTTCCAGCTGGTCATTCGGAGTCTGCGTCGGGGTGATTTCCTCAATTTTTAAGTCGCTCTTGGAATTGCCCACTCGTCGTGACAGCGACTCCAACACGTATCTCTCATCTTGGAATCGATTCGGCACACACGTCAGGCTTCGAATGGTCGTCGACTTTTGATCTCTGTCCTTGTAGGTATCTGTGACGAGCTTGAGCATCGATGGCAATGTGATCGCCACGCGATCGATCGCGTGCTTACTCCACGGTCCTTTTAGGTTTGGGATGAAGTGCTTCGGTGGTACAGGCATCATAATCTTACGAGTATCGCCCTCCTGCTTTGTAAGTGCTTTGATGTAACCCTGAACTTTACCCGACAGATTGCGTGCAGTGGTGTCAGTTGGGTCCTCTGCATGGTAGAGCAACCATGCGGCGGTGTGCAGCACGGCTTGCTCATGCAGCTTCGCACAGTCTTCGTTTTCTTCGACTGACACACGCAACTTGTCAAAGCCACTGGCATCATATATCTCGACGATTTGCTTGTACCAATTTTGATAGAAGTTCGTATCGGTTGGATCGCCTGATGGAGTTGGGGTTCGTGCCAATCTGCCACCATTTTTGAGCTCTTCCAGTGGCACAGGATCTGATATGGCACCGATCCTGATACCCGCCGCGCTCAGATACCCATCAAAGCTATCGAGCCACTTGTTAAAGTCGACTAGAACATTGGTAGACGTTGTAGATGATCTCATTGGGACTTGTATAGTTGACGGGTTTGAAGTCGATGTACCACGAATGTAAGCACGAACGTAATCGAGTGGCCCATCTGGCGCTCCTTGTAGTGGTAGTTTGTCGGACATTTTGTTGTCCGATAGATCGTCCGGTAGATCGTCTGGTAGATCGTCTGGTAGATCGTCTGACCTGTTGCTGCTGCTAGTCTCGCGGTTGTCATCGGCCATGGCGTTAGAAACGGCGTTGGTGGCTGCGCCCCCATTGGGTTGTTGTAAACTTGTCAAGTAGTCCATTATGGTGGGTTGCAGGAAGTCGTGTTCTAAATTGAACAATACGGCGGAGGTCGTGCCCGGATCGTAGTCAAAGGGTGGAAGATCCAACACATCGAGCAGTTTTGCAAACTGCTCAGGATGATTGATGAAGAGGGGAGCGCACCCGCCGATGCGACTGTAAGCTTCCATGTCGGGGGTGTCAATGCTCGCGACTCCAAAGATTCGCTCCGTCCATGCGAGCATAGCAAGCGCGTGACCTTGAAAGAATTCGAAGAGGACGAAACGCCCGCTGCTGGCCGCGAGTATCTCAGGTGTGTATACGCAGGAGTGGTACGTTACGGGTCCGTGGACAGCCGTGCGCAACTGACGATCAAGAAAGGGTTCGTTTGCGGGTGGCGTGTCTTGCAGACGTTTGTTGAGTTCAAAAAGCAAACCGACGTTTGGACACTTGAGGTGGACCTTGTTGATAAGGCGGTTCGCTTCAGTGCCGTATAGTGGATATACCCGACGATGAAAGCGTTCCAATGACTGGTCAGGTGTCCGGTCGGATGGTGTTACGAGTCGGAAGAAGGATGACAGCATGGTGGGGTCGTATCCCCGTTCAACGAGCATTCGTCGCACCATCGGAATCGAGATGCGCTCGTTGAGCAGTGCGCGTTTGATAATGGCGTGACAGCGCACGCGTGCATCGTCGTTGGCGTCGAGAAACGCCTCTGCGGCGAGGCACACGTCCGTTTGAAACGATGTGTCCACCGCAGCGAGCGACACACCACCCGTGTGCAAACTCGTCGGCGGTCCTGAAAGGATGACATCCTGTGGTTTGGATGGGTTCCAATCGTACCAATCGTACCAATCGGAGAGGGTGTTTCCTTGTGGTAAGTAGAGGGGTCGATCGACTGTCCCAAGGGGGGTCGGCCAACCCTTTTCAAAATAGACTTTTGGTGGGAGCTGCTTCGTCGTGTACATGGTGAGCCACCATAGTAACTCAATGGACTCTTCGTTGGGGATTCTATTCGCTTCGAAAGTGTGTAGCGTCTCAATGTATGCCCTATACTCCTTGTCAAACTTGGTGGAGTTGTGCAGATGGAGTCCTTGCATGACGAGCTCATCGTCATTCGTAGGCGCATCGCCGTGAGGATGAAAGCCCGTTTGTCGTAGAGGTGCGTCGATCACTTCGACAGGAGGGATGGTTGGAATTTGATATATATCGGGTGTATGCGGTGTACCATCGGCGAGAAGAGGACTTACCGCATCGATCAACACATCCAGCCCCTCCCCCCCTTCCACCAGATTGACGCACAATTCGGTATGATCACGACGTTTAAGTACAATATAGTCAATACCGTCGAGATGGATTACACAGAAGGTGTTGGCAATTGCAAATTTATGGGATTCGATGGCTGTGGCGATCTGCATCTTTTGCGTCTTGCTCCACGTGAGCTTCGTATCAAGACAGAGTACATCGATGGCTGCGTCTCCATCAGCGGATTCGACCACGTCTCCAAGAACGTCTGTTGAGAGCACGAGCGTCGCCTTAAAGAGACGCTGTGTGAGGTCACGTGCCATCACCGTGTGGAAGTCCACGGGTTGCAAACCACGTTGCATGTCCTGTTGACCGCGTTGGCCATCGAGGACAGTACCTAACCGCTTGTCGTGGTGGAGGATGCGTGTTGACACGCGATCATTGGCATACATGGCCAAGATCGCCGCGCGAGGTGCGGCGATCTGAGTGAGCATCGAGTGGTCATTCGCGAACATTTGGACAAGATCGTTGTACGTGCGCCCGTTTGTCAATGAAATGCCGATACGATGCAGGATGTCTGATATCATTTGGTTCAATTCGGTCTTGGTGATGGTCGTGGTAGCAACACTCGATGATGTGACACGTTGAACAAGTTTCAGAAAACTTGTAGTGTACCAGTGTTTGCTGACTGAGTTGTACGATGGGAGCCGTACTTGTTCGAGGTCGTGTAAGAGTGGCGTGTCCGTTTGCTTGAGCCCCTCGTAAAGTAGCTGTACGATCCGATCGTCAAGTCCGTGAAGCTCCGCGATGGGATTCTCAGTTGAGGTGAGTGCGCTGTGGGCACGTGATACATACGTCAAATCGTTCGAGTAAACGGCCTGTCGCAGCTCGTGTGCTGCCACGTCAACACGTTCCAACAGATCGTTCTGAGGGTGACTCATTGGTGAGGCTCGGTGAATCTGCCAGGCGATGGTTGTGAGCCAAGCGATTATGGTATCAAAGCCGCCGTTGGCCTCGCTGCATAATTCAAACAGGTCGCCGAACTCAAGTTCACACTCGATGTTTGTCCACGATACCAAAAGACGCAACCCACGCACGTTGCGCAACACCAAGGATTGAGTCCTTTCGGCACGAGATATTTGAAACATACGCCATTTGAGAGCCAGATTGTCATGGATCAACAATCGCGTGCCATTGCGCATCGCATCACCATGCCGAACACAGAGCGTCATCATCGCCGTCATGGCGTCACTCTTCTTTACATCGAGCCACGTTGTTTCTTCAAAAAGCATGTCATCGATGTACGAACGTTCAAAGTCTTGTCTAAGTTCATCACCGTAAAGCATGGAACGGAAGGTCCTTGCAAGGAGACTCGCTGTCTCGTTGTAAGATTTGAAACTCAGGTCGACTCCAAGCACGAGCATGATTGCTCGTGCCAGCAGTTCGATAGAATCGAATGCATTTTTCAATTCCAACAGATGCAAGATGCCACGTAGAAGCACGCGAATACCACATGTTATCGGGTGATCCATGTGTGCTTTCAATGTGTCATCAATCTCGTCAAGCGCCTTGATGTGATGGTACTCGAGATGCAGTGTACAATGCACTCGAACGTCGACCAATTTTTCAACTAGACCCACGAGTAGTACTGTCAAGGCCTCTGGGATCGGCGTCGGTACCACATGAAGGGGTGCATGGTCACCGGTGGTTCGGAGGGCGGCTTCCAAGCTAAAAAGTGATTCTTCTGATTGGCCTCGCGCGATGTAATATTCAAATCCACGCTCTGCGTTTAATGTGTCGATGGAAATATCAACGACTACTTCGCGCGCACTCGTTCGGTTTGCATACAAGACATCGTACGGCCACTTGTGCTGCAGACTATCGAGATCAAATGAATCGGGAAGCGCCATCCGTTCGATGATAAATCGGAGATCATGGTGTTTTCCAATAGATTCGATCGTACGGATTTTGATCTGATGCTGATTCCAACTATTCAAGCCTTTCATCAACTGACTGATAATTTCAATGAGTGGTTGACAGTCGTTATGCAGCACCGCCGAGAAGGCGTAGGGTGCCTGTTCTGTGTCGGTCGATGTCACGTGTACTTGTAGTGTATCGACGTCCCATGTGAGATAGATGCGACATCGTCCTTTGGCCAAAGGTACAAACGTCTTGCGTTTGTGCCATGACTTTTCACGGCTGGCGACCTTTTGATGAAAGATCGAATCGTTGCCAGGTGCCGCGTACCACGCGTCCACCACCTTCAAATATCTCGCGTTTAACCACGAAGCACTACCAGCGGTCTGTTGAAGGATGCTGTGCCCCTTCAATGTCATGTCGATGATTGAGGCGGTTGAGATGGTTGGTGTGATTCTTGCGTCAATCGCATTCATCGATTGTGGATTTTCGAGTGGGGGTGGTTTTGCCCCCTCGTCTGCCTCCTCCTCGTCTGCCTCCTCCTCGTCTGCCTCCTCCTCGTCGGCCTCCTCCTCGTCGGCCTCCTCCTCGTCGGCCTCCTCCTCGTCGGCCTGAGGAGTATCTGATTCTACAAAGCCAACACTACATATCTGCGCTTGAATGAACTTCTTGGTTTCGTTTCTGGTTTCCTTTTCTTCGGCTGTGTAATTTGGAAGAGTAGGCCATTCGGTAGGCAGTACCGCGACGTCATAACCTTGGAGACCATCAAGCTTGATAGTATTTATGGAGCCGGGGAAATTCCCCGTTCCAATGGTTTCAAGATTTTCCATTTCATTGTGTAGTTGCTTTAATAGCGGTCTAGTCATGTCGGTTTCGATGCTAAAGGTGCATTCGTCGTCGTTTTTATCGTCTGTCTTCGTTTCCCCATATCCGGCATTAGGTGCCAGAGCTTTGACAAGGACCTTAAATCCCTGTTGACGTTTAGCCAATTCCGTAGCCAATTCCGCTTGTCTCTGACGTTCAGCCAATTCCGCTTGTCTCTGACGTTCAGCCGTCTCTTCAAGCGCAGTGGCAGTAGAATTTCTCCAAAACATGTAGTGTATATGTGTTCGTCCGCTATGATCCGCTATGATCCGCTATGGTCCGCTTGTTTATATACAACGAGCGTCTTAGTATACGTAGCGATGCGGGCCTATCATTTATCTGTCATCCAAGAGCGTGCTAAAAAACACGAGGTCGACCTCACATTCAATAAGGCCTACGTCGATGTCGATGGCAAGACTGTTCTCTGTTTTCGTGGAGTGCACATGGATCGAATCATTAATGTCATACAAGAATGTTCTCCTTACGCTCGTGTGCGGTCGCACTATTGCGACTACGATGGTCAGTTGGAGGTATGCGCAACAATGCCGAGTGATGTGGACTTGTGGGCTTACGGAAAAGCACGAGCACGAGCCCACCCGCTCACACGTCTGCTCTATTTCATTGGGATCGTGCTGATTATCGGTGGTGTGGGTGGTCTGGCGACGTTATTATGACGGGGGTTTTACATATACCATATGTACGTCATGCCAAACATGATACATGTGGCGAATGTTACGATGAGCAGACATGTTAGCCCACAAGCTAGACAGCATATGAGTGTTCCGCCTCGCTTTGCTTCCGAATCGTCCCACTCCTCCACTGGGCGGAGGACTTCCGAAAAGGCCTTGTGGCCGCATCCCGTACAACATGAAAAGAGGAGCGTGAACGCCGCGCATAGGTACGACCCTAACGCCCAAGCGAGTGATCCTGAAAGGGTCACTCCCTGGTAGAGGAACGTGCCGACAGTGACGGCTGTCGCCCCCAGCATGCTCGCGGCAGACGTGGCGCACGACACAAGACCAGCGATAAGCGCGGCCATCTTGAATTGTTGGTTCTAACTGCTATAATTGATGTTAAAAGCGCTTGCGGGGGAGAGTTGCGGTTGATTGTATACAGTGAGTCATAAACTTAGCGGGGTATACGTTTATATAAGAAGACGCACGCTAAGAGTGTTGGCAGGTCACAGACGGATCAACCTGTCGGTCGCCGTCGAATGGCTCTCAATGGAGTGCGGGTAGTGCCGTCGTACCTGCCTCATTACTCGCGTGTGAATAAAAAATTCGACTTGTACGACGATGAGCACGACGACGAGGGTATCGACGAGGAGTTGAATCGTCGTGACGCCGCTTACAAACGTGCCACTACGTCCACATGGTCACATTTGACGTCGACGATGATGCGACGCTCGGTGGGAATCATTGATCGCGGTGGGTTGTTTATGCTCATATTCCTCGCGTTTGCGATCGCCTTCCTGTCGCTCTCAATGATATTCGAGTTAGCCTACCCTTTCGACTCTGAGCCTGACGTACTATACGAGCATGCGCGATCGAAGCTGATCACGGTGCAGAGCTTCACCGACTTGGCATTGAGCGGTGCCAATGTTGCGGTCGGTGTGGTTCAACCGCTGATCCCATGTAAGTATTTGCACGCCAATTTGCTCATGCGCCTTTACCCATTTACTGATAATGGTGTTTGTGTTGGCAGTCTGGAATGCGGCGAGTGCGTACATGGTGGAGCCAACGATCTTCATTTTGGTGGAGATCGTGTCTTTACTGTCGACAGGAAATCGTGATTTATTCTTCGTGGTCAATGAGACGGAGTTGCCATTTCGTGGATTCGACTGTGAGGCATCCGATGTGACTCTTGAATCGGACGAATTGGAGCGAGCCTTTTCTTCACAGGCGTGGTGTGGCCTGATGGGCTATTACGTTGGCGGTATCACGGCGACGGAGACGGCGGCAATGTGCGCCATGGACGCCGAGTGTAGTGGTGGACAAGGGTTTGCAAGTCGGCGACTACGTCAGATTGCGAACGACACCTTTGCCCTCCCGCCTCGAGCGGCACGTCGACTCGTCGATGCCTTGCGTGCACCGACGCTCCCATTTGACACTATTTCGAGCTTTACGGGAGTCATCGGCGAGTTTGTAGGCTATGTAATCGAGCTCTTTGGTCTCGTTTTCGACTTGCTCTTCCATGTGATATACATCCTTCTAGATGAGACGGCGGTGCTCATGGGGACCATCTTAGTCGATCTTCTGCGCGTCTTTGGGCTACTTGCATACCAATTGATGCGCAGTGGTATCGTCGGTCGGGTTTTAAAGATCGCGATGGATTTTGTCATCATCTTCATCACGGACATCTGTGTACCCTCGATATTCGTCGTAATCGACGCGATTGGATGCATGCTTCACCTCTTTGACGTCCCCAGTTGGCGTGCCGAATTACGGTGCGCTCTATCGACCAGCTCCCGATTCATTTCCACTCCTCTCACCAAAGCTTGTGTTGTTTCTCAGGTGCATTTACGAGCGATGCGACTTTTTGGATCACCCCCGCGAGCTGATCATCTTCACTTCGGCGTTCATCGTGTTGGATGAGATTTTCAAAGTGATTCAAGACACGTGGAATGAGGCTGGTCGCCTCTTCCCATTGAGTGGCATCGACACAAACGCCTTTGTCACACCGCAACTAGAGAAGCGTCTGAGCAATAACAACACCGTCGGGTGTGCGGCATGCTTTACATGCAAAGTGAGTATCTAAGCACGTATCTAAGCACTCGAACTCGACACTCATGCGCATCTTGATTCCCATTTACATCTACACTTGCGCAGGTTCCGGAGCTTCGATTGATTTCATATTTCATCACATCGACAATCAGCTGCCTTTCGCCGCACAACATAAAGACTTTTTCGTACGATGTGCACAACACATGTGGGCCGAACGGTTCCTTCTATGTGGACCTATGTACGACCGGGTTCAACAATTCATATGAACGGTTTTGGTTGGATCAGAAGTTTGAACCCGAACAGTTTGACGCGGCGGCAACGCATTTTACACGCATCGCACCGGAGCTAAGCAACCTCGATCGTGTTCACGCACAATCCATCGCCGATACTTGGTTGAAACGTAAAATCGACCCGAACATGCAGCAAGGTAAGGTTAACGACGCAGACATTGCGGCCTTGACCATGCTCAAGCAGGCATGTCGTCTCGTGGAGATCAACGCACCACGCGCGGGTGTCTACGGTCTCGCCGGTTCCGATTACTACAAATTAGGCTTTGATCGGCTCACATACGAGATGTCGGCGTTCTTGTACGACCAGTGCAAATCCGCGGCGTTTCAAGGGTGCTACAATCCTCTCTATCGATTCGCGGTCGATTCGGGTGTCGAATGGAGTAATTGCGCCTCCGACCCTGGTTACTGTCTGAAGGGCCGTGAGCTTTGCCTTGGTAAGTGTGGTGAGACAGGGCCTTTCCAAGATTTTTACACCGCCACGACGAAGCGACTCCTCAAGAATCGACAGCCCTCGTACACGGCGGATTGCAACCCTCGAGTGGTGCCCCTCCAACTTTCGCTCTTCGGGAGCCTTGAAGATGCCAAAAATCGGGCAAACGATCTCGAGGTGGCCTCAGGATTGACAGGTTACGACCCTGGAAAGGTCCCATCGATTATCAACGAGCGGATCAGCAAGACGGCCTACGACGGAGCGGCGATCTTGTACGTTCCTGGTATTGGAATCGTACGACGGGGGACACTACGCCCGCCACCACCGCCTCCACCACCAATTACACGGCGATTCATCCCTTCCCCACCACCGTCACCCCCAAGCCCACCACCTTCACCCCCGCACCCACCCCTCCCCGCGCCGTGGGCCGACGAACGTTGTGGGGCGATATTAGACACACTTACAGATCCACTCATTGTCGGCAGATCGACACGTCTCGTTTGTGCCATGGCAAAGCGGGTGCTCGACGCCGACTTGCGGGCGACGCATTGCTTCGACGATGGGAATGATCTGTTGAGACACCTTGTCGATCCTCGTACCCCCTTTTTCAGCGGTGCACCACCGGCACCACCGACGATTGTCGATTTATTGTTCGAGAGTACCAAGGAGGTGCTCGCACAACGCAACCGAATCGATCAACAGGATGACCAGCAATCGATTGCCAACGGTAGACGATTGGCAGAGGATGGACCTTCGCTCGATACGTTGAGGGCATCCATTTTGAGCGTCGCACCAGGAGGGTACACCGAAGAGACGTGTTCGCTCTTTTGCCTCGAAACGAAAGGGTGCAATGCCTATACCACACGACCCAACTATTTGAAGTCCGAACGCTTTGAGTGCCTCCTTCTTCGAGGGATAGGCTCTTGCTCCCTACTCGATTTCGCGACGGAGATGGCGGTGACGTCGCAAACCCCACCGGATATGGCACGCGAGCGATGCGATCTGCTGAGCGGTGATCGATGCATCCGTTTGCCACCGTCGCTCCCCTTTGACGATGCGGCGCGTCTCAATCGGAAGCCACCGGTCGAAGCGATCATCACTTTCTCACAAGCATCCGAACTATGTCGCCGACGAGGCATTTCCGATGTACCCAATCGCGATCATCTCACCACCGTCGCCGATCCTATCAACCAGATCGAGGCGATCGCGACCATCGTCAAAGCGGGCCAAGCGCGCATCTATGCATTTTGGGTCGCACGGCCCAATCGTCGAGCATCGCCGTACTGGCCGTGGGACGAACCCGGTGGTGATCGTGAAGGCGACGACGGCTCACGTGATGGCTGCGCGCTGGTATACAAGCCATATGCCAGTCTTCGCTATGCAGCACGTATCGTACCATGCGAGACGCCAATCGCCACGGGAATCGTCTGCTATGGCGAGAAGAAGGAGCTGACAACCGTCAAATCCCCACCACCGCCACCACCCCCTCCACCGATTCGCCTCATCGAAGCACGCGCGCAATTCTCTGATACGCGGATTCGTGCCATTTCTGCACAAGTATGCGCCAAGACGAGCGTCATCACGCGTCGCAATGCTTGCCTTCGAGCGATAGACGAACTCTCGCATGGTGTGGGGTTTGACGGCGTCGATCGTCTCAACCAACCGCTTTGTCATGGTGGCCTTCACGACGCGGGCCTCTGTTGGCAAAGCTGCGATGCCTTTGAAGAATTTCCTCGACCTAGAGCCGCAACCGATCGGTGCGACGTCTTCTTAGAACGTGGGTGCACCAATGTTCTACCAAATGTCAAGCAACTAATCGACAACGTGTGCAAGGGTCGTTCGGTAATCGGCGCGCGTCCCCCCACACCTTCGCTGCCACCGTCGCCACCCTTTGCATATGCAATCGACCGCATTGGTTTCGAGTATACCGGCATGGGTAGCACAATGTGTGCGACGAATCGAGAGGGTACAGCCCTGCGCACGCTTCCCGACGTCGCAGTGCGACGGCAGAATCTGTGCAAGGGCGGTGTACTCGCACAACAATTCGTCAAAAGGGGGAGAGACGAGCGTCAGTTTGCCGACGAGTGCGCACTGTATTGTGAGGCGGTCGTTGCCCCAGAGGCATGCATCGGCTTTGCAATCGACACGTCGATAACAAATTGCAGTCATGGCGTCGCGTCGTGCAACATCCTAGTCCTCACTGATATGGACATCCTCAAAGGACGACCATTGACATCTTTGCTCGATAAGGGCACATTTGCGGAGACATGCCTGCAGGGCGTCGATGGCCCCCCACAGTTTGCATTTTTTCTTCGATCGAGAAGACCGCCATTACCACCACCACCTCCACTAGGTCAAATCTTATCTGGAAATGTCCATTGTCCACCTGTGCGAAGCATTGAGCAGTGCGCCGATCTTGCGTATGGACGTTCGGGTGGTCGGATCCGCCAGGTCGATCTTCACAAACATCGATGCACCTTTGCCGGTGATGTCAACTGCTTCCACGGGTGTAGCATCGGAGTCAGCCGCGCTTACCTCAACCCAATCGCCGATGGACCTTTCCAAACCGAGAATTGCATGCACAGCGATCAACTCTTCTGCGGATGCGACTTTGCCGTCCAACCACCACCACCCACCCCACCACCACCACCGGATTTTGCCATTGGCCCCACCAAAACCGTGCATGGGAAGGGCTATCCTGGAGGGGAACCCTCTGTATACATGCGTCGAGTGCTTCGTGGTCGATGCATCGATCCGACGGATCCGGTGCACCATTTCAAACAGAATCGATGTGTCACCTCCCCTATACAAACCCAAGCGTACGATGACGGAATGATCGTCATCGTTCCCCACTTCAAAGCAAGCGTCCCCGTGACCGCCGAGTCATGTGCGCTCGATTGCGCCAATTTTGACGAGATGCGCCTCGAGGTCTCGGCGGTGCAAGTGGGACCCAATTTCCTGGCGTCCGATCTCACGCAGACATGCTATTGTATCGCAATCTCGCAGTGCCCATCGCGAAGTGCACGCTCCATCGATCGTGTCACTGGCATCGAACTACTACAACTGGCAGACCACATCTTTGGCGTATGCGAAATTCACGAAGTCGACCCCTTCTTTCGGCGTGACCCAAAGACCAATCAGATTGGAACGCTCGAACATGCGTTCGTCACACCCCAAATCGCCGCGTCGATACAGTGTAACGATTCGATGCACTACGTGGATGTGCAGCATCAAGACACAGTCATGCACGTCGAAGCGCTCCTCGCTCGGTCGAATGCCACGCGCCAATGGAGCGCACGGACCTTTGTTCACCGTATCGTGTCGACGAAACCACCATTTGCCAAGATTTTCGCGCAGGCGATGCGATCGTACGTGCAGAGCATCACAGACCCCGGGCTGCAATTCGCGTTGCTGCACGCCTACTTGGGCGCCACATCACCCAGCGGACTAACCGATGATGGCCTCGCGTTGTACGACTATACACGTGCGACGTTTGAACACGAAGACGATGTGTGGTCCACCTCCAACTACGTCGAGCTAAGTTTCATATACAATGGTCAAGCTGGGCGATACTGTACACCCATCCAACAACCGTACGGCTTCCTCCCACCGAGTGATTTGCAAGTATACCATTGGATGCGCCTCCAACTCATGACGGCCGCATCGTCGCTCCATGGACCCTCGGGGTTGACCGCATTGGACGTGTCCAAACTGAAGATTAGCCTTCATCCATCGACCACCAGCACGCAAATCGCACACGCCACGTGGATCAAAGATGACGCCCTCTCCGCCCTGTACGCACGACCCACCTTTGCAAACGGTATCTGGGTCATCGGAGACGAAGCTCCCCCCCAAGGCTTCACGCCCGTTGCGCGCGCTGCGAATCCAGAGACAATCGAGTTTCCGTTGAGTTATGAGGGCCGTGTCGCCATCGAGCCGGATGTCCAGTGCGCAAAAGCGTGCCATAATTCCGTTGAATGTGCTCAGGCAGCACTCACATTCGAATCGAATGATATCCAACGGTACGAGGCGCCACCCCCTACGCCACCACCACCCACCCACGAATGGGAGGCACGATGCATCGAACTGAGCCCCGAAGAGGGTCTGAAAGGGCCGTGTGGCCCCGACGCGATCCGTGACTGTGGGTGTGGCGGCTCGTACTACCATCGTCCAGCGTTGCAATGTGGTGGAGTGGACGCGCACATCTACCAAAAGGCCCTCACTGGTCTCCCACAGCGAGGGTGGCAGACCCTTGAGGAGGCGCAGACCGCCCTTAACCTCCTCCTCTCGCATCTGACTGGCGACCGACGCGACTTTGCGCAATGCCCATGGCAATGCCCCATTCGAATGCAACCCTTCACGATGGCCTACGGATGGAACGCCACACTGAAGCCGTATCGGATCGAACGAGGCTACGCCGCCAAAGACTGCTGCCGCACTTGCGAACACGACATCAAGTGCCACCTCTACCACAAGAGTCACCATGGATGTGAGCTCTACGACACCGTCGTCAACATTGACGGACCATTGGAACACACCGCCGAATGGACGTCAACGTACCCCGCGGACGCGGGAAACCAACAAAAGTGGTTTGCGCAGCGCGATGGTGACGACGCCTACGGTCGCTTCGATCTGCGTCAAGGTGTTGACGTCTACGCAGACGCAGATCTCAAGACATGTCCCAACGATCCATCCGAAAGCGACGTCGGTCGAAAACGATTCGATCTTGTCGATTGCTACGTCCTTGATCCGCCCTCGCCCCCTCCCCCACCGCACTCACCACCCTCACCTCCCGCACCGCCCGGTCCACCGCCGCTGCCCAATGGACCACCACCCGAGCCCATCTGGAAGGTCACCAGCCCGATCGACGCATCGGGTCCGTTCCCATATCACGTCGAGTGCAAAGGGCTGGCTGTGCGGCGTTTCAAAACGCGACCGGAAGCGGACACATTCTTTGCCGAAATACGAGGCTTTACCTTCATGGAGTATGGGAAGGGTGTTGTGGGGCCTCGACCCCCACAAATTCACGATCCGTACACGTCGCCATGCCCGTGGGAGTGCCCATTGAACACGGCGACACTCGCACCGATTGAACGCGTAGTCGACTTGCACTGGGCGTCAGATGTGGACAATTCCCCCTTTCCTCCACCTCCACCACCATCCCTACCACCGTCCCCACCACCACCACCTCCATCTCCATTACCACCTCCATCTCCAGTCCCACCAACAACAACAAACGCACGACGGAGACTGAGTATCACTACACCACCACCTGCCCAACCCCGACCACCACCCTCGCCACCACCGTCGTCACCACCTGGTCATGAATGCAGTTCAGTAGCATTTGCTTCCTTTCATTGTACCACCCTTTTTGACGGTACTAATACTGACACTAGTGCATGTGGATTTATCTGGGGTTGCAACACTCTTGCTATATGCTGTGGTCTTGGTACTAGTCTACAAGACGGTGCTCATTCATGGTGCAAATCTGTACCAGTCGGTGGGCTTTGTTCACGGTCTGAGCATTGTGAAAGTGGTGCATGTACGTATACCGATGACTCTGGCTGTGGTATTTGTTTACCCCCTCCACCAGGACCACCCTCCCTGCCACCTCTACCATTCCCCCCATCTCCACCCTCCCTGCCACTTCCACCATCTCCACCTCCACCCTCACCACCGCCTTCACCTCCACCCTCACCACCCCCACCCAGCCCTCCTCCACCACCGTCCCCACCCTCGCCTCCGTCATCCCCACCCGCACCACCACCATGGTTTGACGACTTTTTGAGTTTGTCCATGATTCCACCCGCGTACAATGTGGTCTTGCCATCGACCGTCGTCAAGGAAACCCTCAACTCAAGAGGTCAAGGTGCATGCACCGACCCTTCAAATATCGCCTTTGGGCCCATCTTTGAGAACTCGATGCAACACACCGCGAATTGCGAGCTTGAGGAGGGTAGGCTCGTCATCGACTTGGGCAAGTCCCATTGGGTGACAAGTCTTGAGATCTACCTGACGGTGGTCAGTTTCAATACTTTCACTACACTGATAGGAAACCACACCCATTTCGACATTCATGTTGCCGACTTTCCATGTTCAGAGGAGGTTAGTCCGACTTGTCAGAAGGCGTCAACAGGTGATTCCATGGTCATTGTTTCGACAAATCAGTCAGTGTTCTTTAGCTCTACATGGCTGAATAGCGCGGTTCATTTGCTGCGCGACGTTAACAAAGGGTCCATCCACTTTACCATCCAAGATGTGCCTGGTCGTGTCGCAGCGGTTCCACGTTACGGACGTTATGTGACCATCTCGGCCTCTGCGACTACGGATGTACCACCGTCCGTAGAGTTCAACGGTGTGCGCGTGAGCGGTCCGCCTGGTACCTCGATGCCAGATGTCAATCGGGGATACGATTGGGATTATCGTGGCGTCCAGTCGGAGCGTGGGCGTACGACCTGCAATACCGTTTGCCACTCTACGCGAGGGTGTGTGGCCACGTGGAGTGGGTATGCCTACTATCCGCAGCTCGACCCTGGACTTCCTTCATCGAACGTCGCGGATACCTTGGCGTCGTGGCACTCGGAGTATTCGTACCCTGATGGTAAATCGACACGACGTCCTGTAGCACCGCCCTTCTTTTGCTATCTGCTTGAGGAGATTCCATGCTTCACGAGTTTGACTGACGACGGAAAGGAGTGCATCGCCGAAGACGATGTCTTCAATGTGCTGATGCATCGTGGGAGAATCACTCGTGACGAATTCAATGCACGCACGTTACCCCCTTCGGCCATTCGTGCAACGCTCCTCTCGGCTCAGTGTCAAACGCCACGGCGCATTCCCAGCGCATACGTCGTCCCAAAAGATCAGTTTCAGTCATGTGGAACACCCAAAACATTGACAAACGATCCATATCATTGGAAGGAGGGTTTTTATGCGTGCAGAGGCGTGCCTGAGGACCGCACTTGTGGTACTATATCTTCGAGTGTGCACTATTGTGTTTCCAAGGATTCTAGTGATTCTAGTGATTCGTGCATCTACTCGACAAACCCCACGGGATTTGTTTCGATGCGCAGGATGCCAATCAGTTGTGCCGCCGATGGGATGCCGAATCCGCCACCACCTCCACCTCCGCCGTTTCCTCCACCGCCGC
>Ga0209830_10000952_pt1 | contig 27263 bp, 8 predicted proteins | sample ArcticOcean_MG_C_12_FD_187439 | JGI IMG/M metagenome (GOLD analysis project Ga0209830, IMG submission 187439) | Marine microbial communities from western Arctic Ocean - ArcticOcean_MG_CB8_130 (SPAdes) (version 2) | ecosystem: Environmental > Aquatic > Marine > Oceanic | place: Arctic Ocean...
CGTGAATTTTGATTTACCGTTAAGCGTTAGACAAAACAGAGTTCTTCATAGGAAAGAACACGAGGGCGAGGTTCAAGGAAAGAGTGGCGTTCGCATCGTGACGATGCAAAATTCTAAGAAAGATAATGCACGGCCTACTAAATTAGAAGGTTTCGATAAAATATTTCACTGTCGAACGGATGAAGAGATTAGTAAAGCTACGAATGAAATAAAAGCAATGACGGGAGGTGATTTACCGCCATACCCTCCTCTATTAGAGAGTGATAACGATATCGTTGAAGAAAAATTTCATCAAAACCACCACCAACAACAATTAGGTATCGACGTTGGTGGATTTGGAGGTGGTGTTGGACATTTCCAATTGGACGGTTTACTGCGTAAACAAAAAGATCCGGAAAACATGTGCGCGAAAAGAGAACTTATCAAGTTATCCGAAAAGTGTTTTGCCATTTACGATTTATATCCAAAAGCGAAGTTTCACGCTTTAGTTCTCCCGCGTAGCGATAAGATGAGACATCCGTTTGATTTTTTCAGACAACAAGACGTTGGAGGGATGACTCTCTCCGAGCGTTCTTCAATCGCGATGGAGATGTATAGTGTCGCGCTCGATATTCTAAAAAACGAACAAAATCGACTTCCACGAGGGACGAAGTTTAAGATTGGCTTTCACTTAAAGCCAAGCATGGAGCCTGCGCATTTGCACGTAATCTCGCAAGATTTTGATTCTGCGAGAATGAAGACGAAGATTCATTGGCACTCGTTCACGAACGATGATTTCTTCGTCGATTTTTTCAAAGCCGCAAACAAAACTGAATGGAACGCAAGTCTTAGTGAACACATCGTAAAATCGAACGATTTACGATGTCACAAATGTAAAGAAAAGTGCACAAACATGCCGCAATTAAAGTCCCATATTTTCTCGTGTGGATGTGAACAACCGGGTAAAATTTTCGAAGAAATGATTGAAGCTTTTAATAATAATCAAACAAACGCATCAACGACAATCATCATGGATATGGATTAGATAAATAGAAGATATTAGAGAGTAAGATATATATAGACGCGTAGCAGCTTAATGATAGAGTCACAGAGGTACACGGACTGAGAATAAAAATTACAACTGTAGCACTGCGTAAGCGATGCCGGCTAAGCCGATAACGGTCGCCGCCGTCACAACAACTGGCGTATTCAACCCACCACCAACAGCTTTCCCGGTCTCGGGGTCATACTTCGCAAACCTTGACTTTGGCGCCGAGCACTGCGGGCACGCGTAATCCTTCTGATCAGCAAACGGAGTCGGCAAAGCGTATACGAACCCGCAATCGACGCATATATGCGTCGCCCTCTCCTTCTGCGCTTGCGACATCTTCCTCCCAAACGTAGGCGGTTTCGGCCTCTTCGGTAACCTCTTCACATCGAAATCTACGTCAGTGCCTCTGACAACGATGAAATCGACCGAGTTCGGGCACGCGTTAATCGCCGATCGACTGAATCCGAGCTGATCCGCCGGCCATAGCTCGTCGCCGAAAAAGCTCGAGTGATATTTCACTATATCGCCGGATTTCAATCCAGCCTTCGCCCCATTCCCGGCGACTTTATCGATCATTACCCCTGGTTTATCTTTCCTGGCCTTCAACGTCACTCCGAGTGGTTTATCGACCGAGATCAAGATCTCCCCTCCTTGCTGGTTCGCGCTTATCACGCTCCTCTGTCGATTATTCCCTTTCCCGTTCCTGGCCTGTTCATCCTGATGGCCTATCCTCTTACTCTGCTGTTTCAGGAACGAGCAGTGCTCGGTTTTAGGGAACTGATTTCGCTTAGCGCTACTCATGAACGAATTCATGCTCTGCACAGTACTGCCCAGCATCTTCTTCTTCTTCTTCTTCTTCCTTCTTCTTCTTTCTTCTGCTTGTTTCGTTGCGCTCGTTGATGTTTTCTAAAGCGGTTAAGAAAAGTGTCGTCGATTATTCAAGACACCCTTATCCATCTTTTCTGTGTTGTTGAAACCCTAAACCCTAAACCATGTGAACAAGAAGAACAGATGAGTTTTACTCACTACAACTTACTACTACTACTTACTACTACTTACTATTGCTGATAGTAATAATCAACACTGATTAAGAACGAGAACGATAAAAGTGTCGTGCTCAAAACAGCTCTCTCTGCTAGCAAGTTTTTTATATCAACTGCCGCTGAAGAAGAAGAAGAAGAAGAAGAAGAAGAAGAAGAGTAAATACTACTACTACGTACTACTGATGCTGATAATAATAATCAATAATAATCAATAAAAATTAAGAATAAATGTCAATGCTGAGTAGGATAGGAATAGGATGGATACCGGGGGCGTGCATAGGAGTAGCGAGCGGGTTTTATATGTTCAACGAACCGTTGAGAGAGTATCATCTTCGGACGACGACGACGATGCCGGCACGGACTGACGAAGGTGCTCAGAAATGAACCGTGCTGGATATAGTGGTCTGATGGGCTGGATCGCGCAGAAAGAGAGAGAGAGAGAGAGACTTTGCAAACATTTAACAGCAAGCATTGGATTGAGTGATGAAACTGAGAGTGTGTGCGTGTAGCGTTTTTCCTCTACTGTACATCAGTAGGTATCGTTGTTGTTGTTGTTGTACTACTTACAAAAAGGGCAATAAATCGATCAAAATCATCTTCGCGTAATTAATTTAGATCTCGAACGAGTCGTTGGTGATGAATCGGTCGCATCGGTCGTATCGTTCGTACTTCTCGTTCTTCGTTGACGTTTTAGTTGACGTTTTTTAGCGTTATCTTCGTCGTCGTCGTCGTCGTCGTCGTCGTTAACGACGACTTTGCGTTCTTTTTTACTAGTATTACTACGCAACGGTTTCTCGTCCACGGAACCTTCGAGATCGATTTGATCCGAGACAGTCGCTTCGCCTTCGCCTTCGCGCATGGATAAAGTATCCGCATCTCGCATATCACCGTTGTCGCCGAATTCAATCGCGCTCGTCGTTCGAGGAGGCGAAGGCGGAGGCGAATAACGGCCTCTTCGTCTTCCAGCGCCCATGGTTCCGCCGTCATCGATCGTTGTCGGGAAACGAACTGTTTTCGTCTTTTTCTTTTGCGAAGACGTTAGAGCACCTCCGTTGTTGCCACTACTGTTCAGTAGAAAATTCGTTCTCGTTCCGGATGGATTTATATGGCTGCTCGCTAAAGGCGTTGTCATCATCATCACCGCAGGATGCTCATTCGCTCGTTCTATTGTCGTTAATGTTGTTGCTGTTGTCTCTGCTAAAGCAGCAACTGTTGCTGTTTCATATTTTTCATTATTCTCACCGGTGGCCGCCGCAGAATCCATTTGTTGTTGTTTACCTTGTTGTTGTTGAGGAGATTTCAAAACGCCCGGAATCCACGGCGTTTGGTGCTTGTTCACTGCCGCCGAAATCGTCTTGTCCGCCGCCGTCGCATTGAAATCTGGTAAGATATCATTCGATGGACGACTTTGCATCAGTAATGTTTTAGTATTTGCATCGTTTTGCAAAGAATCTTCTGAATCCCTTCGAGCGATGGTTTTGACAGAATCTTTCGGTGGTGGTAATGAACCTTTAGAGTCTTTTGCTACGGCTTCTCTTTCATCTTTTCGAGCAGCTATTCGTGCTGCAACGGCTTCTGCAGCCGCAATTCTATCGTTTTTGTTATGATAATTGTTATTACTAACATTATTCTTATTATTATCAGCATGATGTGGTTGAGCGTTGGCTAGCGAAGCATGTAATGGTTGATCAGCGGCAGCATTGTTCGTTGGCGGCGAATTAATATTTGCGGCAAAACCTAAAACGTTTACCCACGGCGCTGCGTCTCTCGCCGATTTCGTTTCGGCCCACATTTCCTTAATCACTTCTTCTAACCACTCGCAACATTCGTGTAAGTTCCCACTCAAAACAACCTTTGAATGTTTTCTAGCTTCGGCTACCGTTTCAGGATTTTCTGAGACTAAAAATACGGCTCTGCACGTCGCTCCGTGACGCGAGGCGAGTTTCACCGCGTCTCGCACTTCCTGAGGCGGGTATTGAATGGGTTGATGCGAAGCTTCTTCCCAATCGATGCCCATGACTCTGGCTCCTCTGCCCGCGCGATCACCAGTAGCTTTATGTGCGTGAAGAAGTTTCAGACAGTTTTCAATTCTCCAAGCTTTGTTCGGGTCCGTTCGAGCGATTTGCATCTTTTGCAGCATCAGTTTTTGAACCGTATCGTTGTTTAACTTGATCGCCCAAGGCCACGGAGGGTTCTCTCGAGCTCCTTCCTGATTATAATGTAAAATACCTTTTGCAGCAGAAGCTGCAGCAGAAGCCGCCGCGGCTTGTCCTAATAACTTTACGAGCTTTTGCACGATTTCTTCTCCCAACGCTAAAGTGGTATCATCGACGACTAAAATGACACCTTCTGGGAAAACCTCCGCAGTTTCAATTCTAGGATCTAATAACCGTTCGTGTTCAATGCATAACTCTAAATGACGCAAACCAAGAGCAAATCGCGCGCGACGTGAACGCAAAAAGTCTCGAATCTCTAGTTCGGCAAAATCCTTCGCATGTAAAAGCTGCAAAAAAGGAGGATGAACGACGATTAAATCGAGTATCTTTTGTTCGCCATTGTTCAAGAACACATGTACTGCCCCGAAGCTCTCCATTTTTTGCAGCAAGAACTTTACGTGTGGGTGATCCATCTCGAACCCAAGTAAAGCAAAGCGCGCGCCTTTGAGAGGGATTTTTCGAACTCTCGTCACGTTGACTGAAGTTTGCGGCACGAGCGAATTTCTATTTGCTGCATCCAACGCAGCAAGCGCTCTTCCCTGAGACGATGGAGAAATATCATCTTCAGTCACGTCAGATGAAGATGGTGAACTTGCTGGAGATGGCGTATTTCTATACCGAAGCGAGGGGTCCCGGCGCATGGGGATATATAATTGTTGCATTTGTTCGTTTGCCGGCGTAGTGTCCGCGTTATCTGTATTGTCATCTGCCGCACTTACATCATCACCGGCAAATTTGCGTTGATTATCAATTCCAGTATTATTTTTATTTGCATCTTCTTCTGATGGTTTTGAAATTCCAGAAGTTAATTCCGTCTCTTCATCAGAGGCGTTATTTCGAGGATTCTGAGCTCGGTTGGCTTTGATATTAGCTACGTCGTCATCATCGTCTACTATAACAGCAGCTCCAGAAATGTTGGATCCACCGGCGTTAATACCTTCGGAGCCATCATCTCTTTCTGTGCTATCCGGGTCAGTTTCTCTACTACCAGCTGAAGTTCCAACCCCCCTAGATTCATTATCAGTATCGTACTCGCCATCTGAAATATTGTTATTATTATTAGTATTAGTATTAGTATTCACTCTAGCAACAACCGCAGGTTGTCGATGATGATGGCTTTGCCCTGGATTGATAGTCACAGAAGTATTCAAAGGTGATAATAAATGGCCAACGTCCGCCTGTGTTCTTCTTCTATGCAACGGTTCTCTTTCAGAAGTCGCGCCTTGGGTAATACCACCAGCAAAACCAGCAACGGCGCCTGTTTCTTTGGAATAATTACCGAGTTGCGAAGCGGTCCAACCTTTCAAAATTCCTCTCGTTGGACGAGAATCTGGCGCAGGGACATTTGCAATTGGCACTGGCGCCGGTAACGGCTCTACTGTTTGTATAATCGCCCAAAGTGGTTCTATCGTAGGGTTATCATTGTTCGTATAATTTGTCGATGACGGTTGATTGTTGTTATTGCGTATTTTTGCAGCGTCAGAGAGAAATCGTTCGCGTGCAACACCGGGCATTCGTAGTTGTTGTTGTTGCTGTGCTGGTTGTCGTTGTACATTAGTGGTATTTCCTGGAACATAACCGCCACCTTCGGGGGGTAAATCTCTCTCCTTTGCGACGGCTTCGTATGCTAAATCGGGAAGTTGCTCTTGCGAAACGATGTAGGCGACAAATCCCTCGGCAAGTTCCACCCTCGCTGCTACACCGATTGCTGTTTGTGATACCTCTATTACGGATGACGTTCTTTGTGACTGATTAGTGTGGTCACCGCTTCCAGCAGTTGGCGGAGATGTAGCGTTGGCTGCTAAGGCGTTTTGATGTTCCCGCGCACTTGTAGATAATGGCGACAAAACTACCTCGGCGCCAGGTTCTCGCTCATTTCCGTGACTAAGTGAAGAATTTAGAGAACTTCGATCGTTAAAGGACTGCGTCGAGGCCGTTATTCTTTCTCTTAACAAACCAACGCCGCTTCCTCTCGCAGTAGTGGCTCTTCCCGTTCGCGCCGGAATCGTAACCGTATTATTCGACACGCTCGTTCCTCCAATAACGTTCGCGGTCTCCGCTACATCTTCGGGCATTTCCTCTCTCCTCGCTTTCAAGCTCTGCGCAAGTTTTAAAAACGCCTCTTGAGATCTTTCGCTTCCTGGATATAAACACAATAAAGCCACTGGATCCCAACACACTGGAAACTCGGCATCCAAACTCGTCACTCGTTTCGCTCTCAACACGTCCGGTAAAACGTTTCCTGCAGCGTGCGCCCTCGCAACGCCTTCCCCGGCTGCGGTGCCTGGGATCCGAAACCCCATTGGAGGCGCTCGCGCGATCAATTCAGTAGCGTTCAAATTAAACTCGCGTCCTACGGCTTCATACTCTCGCGCAGTCGCGTTCAAATCTCTCGCCTGCGCCCGCGCGGCCGTCCCTCCAATCTCCGCTCTCCCAATCTCACCCCTCAAATTCGACTGATTCATTACATCAAAAGCTACCCCGTTCGTATTCTCTACTCGCTCTCTCCTCCTCTCCTCGAACGACCTATAACTCCTCTCGCTCGTCGTCCAAATCTCGCTCTCGGTCTGTTGCTCCTCCTCTCTTCTCATCTCCTCGTCCGAATTCATCGATTGCTCGTCGTCCAGTTGCTCTACGACTACGTCTCGATCTTCCCCAACACCGGCGCAGACGGCTACAACGCTAGCACCACGACGAACTCTTTCACTACTCAACGCGCGCATGCTCGAATTCGCCTCTTGCTGCACCTGCGTCGCGTCGCTCCCGCACGTCTCTTCGCCGACCGAAACCTGTCCATCGCTTACGGCCGAATCCGCCCTTAAAGTCGACGTCGTCGGCCCTTCCTCTTCCTCGCGCGTGTTCCCTAAAGAGAAATGCCCTCTCCATACGATTTGTAAGTGCGCCCCAGGTGTCTGCGCATGCGTGCGTCTGAGCCATTGTGGGTTTAAGACGTCGTTTAAGCCCGACGAGCGCTCGGTCGAGGACATTCTTGCAACCTCTCTCTCAATCTCAATCTCGCTTTATTGAAAATATCTCAATCTCACTCTTGCGCAGCAGCAGCTCTCTCTTTTTTACGACTCGCCCAACTTCTGCGCAGATTGAATAGATGCAGAAGAGCGAGAGAACGAGAGAACGAGAGAGATTCGTTTTCTCGCCAGTGCCGAGATTACTTATCGATACGTAAGAGCGTGAAAAGGTTCCGTTTCAATTCGTTTTTTTAGTCTTATTTTAAGGCTCGTAATTAGTCAAAAGCACGTTCTCTCTCTCTCTCTCTTTATGACGTCTTCGACTGATGTTCAAAGTAAACAGTTTTTGCAGTGGTTCTGTTTCGGTTCGCCTTTTGTGTGTGCTTATTTTAAGGCGCGATTAATTAAAAACATGATCTCTAACTCTCTCTCTCTCTCTCTCTCTCTCTTTTAAACTTGATTCTAAATGTAGTGAAACCCTAAACCATTTTTTTTAGACGTTTTTGGGGTTAGGGGACCTCTTTTTGTACTGATGAGAAAATGTACAGTACATATTTATCACCGCGCCGTACGGCCAAATAAGAAGAGTGCGGAATAACTCCTGCTCGTAAACATTTTTATCTTTCGAGTGTACTAAAAATTATATACGCGCACGCATATTAATTAAAAGCACGCTCTCTCGCTCTACCTCTCTGACTCTCTAACTCTCTCGTTTCAACGTCTTCAAAGGACGGAGATCGAGGTAAGGAAAGGAAAGATAAGAAAATAACGTCGTCGTTGGAATCAAATCGGAAACTAAAAAAGCTATCGACGAGAGAGGCGACAAAACGAAAACGAAAGGGTTAACATCGATCGACGATCGAGGGCTAGAGAGCTAGAGCTAGAGAGAGATTTGATATTTTTTTTCAGTGTCGTCGTCGTGAAAGGTATCGAATCCGACTCGACATAAACAAGAAAAGGGTCGAGTAAGTATAGTTTTTCGCTCTTTGAACTGCAGTTTATTTCCATGCTGACCTGTTTCGTGACCGTGTTCCTGACCGTTCTCCTCAGTTTGCATTTCGCTCTCTCTCTGTAGGATGATGCGCCGGACGTTCTTTTGCACCGTTCTGCCTTGGCTGCCGTTCGTACTCTCGCTGTTCAGTCTCAGACAGTTGAAGAAAACGTTTGTTCTGGCCGGGAAAACGTACGAGAACTACGAAAAGGCCACAAAGATATTTATCGGAGAAATTGATTTCCAAGGGAATTGTTACGACGGGTCGAGGTATTTCGAGGTTTTCAACGGATGGGAATACGCGTACGATGTGGCCGGTTGGTCCCTGGTCGGCGTAGACGTCGATACGGGGGAAACGGAAACGGTGTTCACGTTCGGTGATTTCAGCAAACCCGTGTTTCCAGGGGAGACTCGTTTGATTGGTTCGAGCGAAGGGTGCGGCGACCACTACCACGCCGAACCGCCAAAGGAGGATGCCATTAAAGAGGGAAGAAATTACAAATTGTTGGACGAAAATGGAGAAGTGATCGACGAAACTGGAGTCGCTCCGGAGGCGACAGACGCGACGCATAGTTGGCAACGAATGAAAGTTTGGGACGGCGTTCCACATGAAAAGTTTAAAGTCACGGAGTTTAGCGACCTCTTTGGTTTCTACCCGGCGACGGCGGGGCGGTACAATTCTCAAAATACCGTCGTGTTGAACGAATTTTCAACAACAACGAGCGATGGATACTGCGGTGGAAGCGGTGATTTTGTTGAGATTGCCAACGCAGGAACCGCAGCCGTCGATATATCTGGATATGGAATCGCCGAAGAAGCGGAAGACTTCGACAATAAGGCGTACATGTTCCCGGCTGGCTCTAGCCTAGCTGCTGGTGCGAGAATCACGATTTGCGCAAAGAACGCCACGCACGATGGTATTGACTATGGATTGAGTAAGGAGGAAGGTGTGACCTTATACGATTCGAACGGATTCGTGATCGACACGTTGTTTGCTACTGATCACAGCCAGCACGTAAAGGGACGAAGTTGGCAGAGAGTTCCGGACGTCGTCGGTCGCCTCGCAGTGGCCACTCCAAGCACGCCGAATCAACGCAACTTTGTTCAATCGGTTCTGTCTGAGCCGTCTAATGGAGTCCCAGAGCTTTCGGGGTCGTCTTCGCATTACTGTTGCTTCCACATTCGCACTCTCGGAATGCAACCTTCTATTTTGTCGAGTGTAGATTTTACGAAGGAGGATTATTCAGTGATGCATCTGGTTAACGAACCCGTTACGCTGAATATTCGAGTTCCTGTTGCTATTCCATCCAGTGCGGGTATAGGCTTTGATGACGAAGCACTTTTTGACTTCAAACTGGTCTCTTATGGTGACGCGTATGAAATACCCGCTCCGCAAAGTGCGTGGAATCCAAACCTTTACGAAGATAACGCGGTTCGATTCTTACCCGGTATGTTGGAAGTTAATATCACTGTGATACCAAAAAAAATGACAAAAGAGGTTGCGGTTACTGATACACCATCTAGTACCGAAGCCTACAACCAACTAGATCGTCTCTGGTTAGAAGCTGATTTAGATGGTGGCGGGTTGGCAGGCGAAGGTACGTGGAACACTTACCAAGTCTGGAGGTACGGCGGTGTCGCTTCGAAAAGTAGTGATATGGCAAAATGGTCCCATAAGCCATTCGAGCTGAAGGTACGAAAGAAAAAGATATATCGACCAGCCGTCGTGACTCTTCAACCCAGTGCTATACCGAATACAATTGATCAGATGGTAACGTACATCATAGCATTAGGCGTGGAACTCCTACCTTCAAACAGATCTCTTGGAATCTCAGAAACGGTTAAAGTCAATACCACGACAGGGGGAACTTTTTCGGAGTGGAATGATGCAACGGACGAAGTTCAGCTCGATCTGGTTGGAACTGGACTAGTGTTCGGAACGCTTGCAGGCACGACTGATCAGTTGACGCTACCATCTACATCGACGACCGCCGAATATCGAGTGTACGCGACAGAGTTAGGGGCCATCCCATTTGACGTGTGGTTAAAAGTTGGCACAACTGGCTTCGAGGAATACATGATCGATCCCGATCTTTCGACAACCGATGTGTCCGTTTTTGTTCGATGTCAAAATAATTTTTACCCCGTGTTTGAGTTGTCACGATCAACGTGCCAGCCTTGTCCTATGGGAACGAACACGCTCTCTAACACGGCGGCTACTGACGAAATGGATTGCGTTTGTTCGTTAGGGATGGTGGATCTAAGACTTCCGGGTATGCTTCCTGATCATATTACTATATTTCCCTCCGCTTCCTTATCGCCATGCATGGACGCTATGGTTTATTGCGATAATCCGTACGGTCACACGATAACGGAGTGCATAAATTTCGAGGAGGGCAAGCCCATCAATATTAACCCCGATTGGTACAGGTGGAATTTCGATAATTGGACCTGGGTTCGAAACGATGGAAGTCAAGACGAGCTAATAGTAACCACTAAGGATCAAATAAATCAACTTTTGACGCCATATTTGACTGCGATGAGTTGCGAAGAAGATGATATTTGTATTTTGAATGCCACAGGAACTCAAGGCGACGGTTGTGATGATGGCTCGTATGGTCCGCTTTGTGGGTCGTGCAAAGCTGGGTATTTCTGGAATCGAGATAGTTTAGTTTGTGATCAATGCCAGCGAGGGAGAATGAGCGGTCAAGTTTCGACTGAACTGATCATTGTTTCAGCTATCTTTTTGACTCTATTGGGGTTGATTTTGTACACGTTCATTCCGGTTCAAGAAAAAATGGAAGATCTCAACGAATTCCGCAGAACTGTCCGAAGGGAATACCGAACGCGTTTTGATATTTTCAAAGAAGATGTCAGAACTGGGGAAAAAAGGTTAGGTTACATCCCTCGCCAAACATCGCTGAAAACGAGGCTGGAATCTTGCCCGAAACTACCTAACACGTGGAGATATCGAATTGGTAGCAAGTGTTGGGAATTGGAAGATTCGTGCCGTACAAAGGTGAAAATACTCGTTGGATTTTGCCAAATTTTGGTCTTATGGCCTAAACAGATTCCCTCGGTGAGTTGGCCAAACGAATTTGTCGAAATGACGGAGGCTTTGAAGCTTTTCAGCCTGGATTTTCGACTTCTTCCTCTCGACTGTTTGTTTAGGCGGGACTTCTACTCAAAATTTATTGTGGCGACGTGCTCTCCGCTCATTCTTCTCGGTAGTATTTGGCTTGGTTTCGCTCTTCGTGGTTTCATGATAAGGAATGTCCAAAGAATGCTCGGTTACGCCACAAAACTATCGCTGCTGATGGCATTTCTTGTATATCCATCTCTGTCGGGCATCGTATTGCAGTTCTTCTCTTGCAAGGACGTTGGATTGGGAAACAAATTCATGAGGTACTCGATTCAAACGAGTTGCGAGAACGAAAAGTATGACGAATTCTTACCAGCGGCGTGGATATTTGTATTCCTATTTCCTATCGGGATACCTTTGGCCTTTTTTTACCTCCTGTATAGAGGCACAAGAGATTCGGTGCGCGCCCACGACGACAAGCAGTATTTTTTCGAGCACGAAGATTTGATTCGACGCAATCGGCAGATTTACGGGTGGATTTATCAAGATTACAAAGCCGAATACTGGATGTGGGAAATTGTTGACATGGTGAAGAAATTCTTACTGGGATGTGCCGTCATTTTTGTAGATCCTGGCTCTGACACGCAATTATATGTCGCCATCTACATCGCTGCAGGGTTTCTCTTGCTCTTAGCGATTGTGAATCCATACGAAAAGGTTCAGGATAACATCTGTGCGCAGTTGTCGCACTTTTCCTTAGCCGTAATCGCAACATTCGCCCTCATGATCAAAACCGAAGTCTGCGAAAAAGATAGATGGAACTGTGAAATCGTGGACTGGGCGATGCTGTTCACGGTGCTGTTGGTATTAATAGCTTCGATTGGACTCGCAGTGAGCGAGGCATTTTACCAAAGACGATCGAAAGCGGATTTCATACGATACGACGCAGATCTATCGGGCGATTTGGATCGAAACGAAATCAAACAGCTTCTCACGGATCTTCGTATCGATAACTCTGATGAAAGCATATCAAAAATATTCGCAAAGTTTGACAAAAATCACACTGATTCCATTGACTTTGAAGAGTTCATCGAGTGCGGCATCTGGTTACATAGCTTATCGAAGAGTGACTCTGGACGAGGCGTATTTCGATCTCTCAAGAAAACTATGACCTTTAAAGTATAAATTATACTACGTTTTTTATCACGCTACTAAACATATTTCTACCACTTCGCACTCTTTCGTCTTTACGCAAATTTTTACTTCCAAAATTGCGACTCTCCAAACTATTATTCATCAGATGAATTTAAACTTTCCAATCCGAGTTCTAAGAAAATACGAACAATCTTATACATAATAACGACGACGAGAAATGAGCAAACTATACGCTGCACGGCTTGTAGCGAAACGTTCTCCACTCACGTAAATTGTGCTCTTTACGCCTCAGTTCATCTTTTAAGTCGTCCAAGTAATCATCGTCCTCGTACGAAGGAACGTAAGGTTTCTTCTCGCTCGATGAACACCACCACGGTTTCGGCATCGCGGCTACGTACGCTTTCGCGAAGAGTTTGTCTTTTCCTCGAGCGCCGAATTTAATGTGCGATAAAGCAACCGTTATAGGTTTTCGAGTGATTTGATTACCATTTTTGTCCAAGATTGGGAGTAAGCGTTCGAGCTTATCGGCCGCTTTGCGCGGTTTTATCGTACACGCGTGGAACGAAGTGCCTTGGAGTTGCGCGCGTTCTGGGTTGAACTTATTTTTCGTGTCGAGGTTGTGTTTACATAATCCTTCGATCATTTCATCCCACCATTTCTTATCGATTAATCCGTCGTCGACTGCAAATTCGAGTTGCTCAAGAGCGTCGAAACCGCCGTTGATGCTCGCGGCGGCGAGCTCGACGCCGACGTTTGGTCCCAAAACAGTTGTCTTTGTCGTTAATTCACCATGATCATCATCATGATCATTTGATTTATCGACAATTACTACTACTTTTCTGGGTAATACGTCTACTTGTAAGGCATATCCCATGTTCGTTCGATCGAGAGCGTATAGGCCGATTTTCTCAAATTCTTCTAAATCTCCCGGCCAATTTGCAGCTTGTAGAAAATCAGACATGTCTTCTATGATCGATGGTAAATCTTCCTCGGAAATACTTTCGTCGCTCTTGTTATGATTATTATTAGCAGTATTAGTAGTAGTACCTTCATCATCATCTTCTACTTCATTATCATCGCCGTCAAAAATTCGAGGTCTGAAAACGAACGCTAAACGAATAGCTTGAATACCTAATTTCTCATCCGTACCAGAATTCGCCAATCGAGAGTGCATGACCGCAACTAACCAAGTCGTCGCTCTCCACGTGTTACTATACTTTCCCGTTTTTCCCTTCTCCGTAGCTAATTGAATCACATCTCTCACGTTCTGCTCGTGTTCGGCCGAAAACCCGGAAATTAGCCCAGTCGCCTCTAAATAATCCTTCAACGCGTCGACGGCTTCTAAATCTCTCCCATACTCCATCGTCGAATGTTCCAAAAACGAAGCACCAACTGGACTAACTTCATCGTTATCCTCCATATCATGTTCCAACCATGTATGCGTCCAATACTCGTGCCCTCCGTTCTCTCTCTCCCTCTCCGTCCCGTTCTTAGCTCTGTCTAGAAGCGCCTTCACCCAATTCTGCACTCGACCCCAAATTATCGACCGCTCTAACCCCATGCACGTAAACTCTGCGCCTTCATCGCACTCGCTTAACTTCTTCATGACCCCGTTCTTAAACAACCCGAAATGGAACAACTTCAAACTCGGATCTACGTTCCTAGGCAATTCCTTACTGTTCCTCTGGAACTTATTGAACTCTAACAAAACGATCCCGTTCGAGTAATCATCTATTAACTCCCAACTTAATCGATTAAGGAACCGTTTCGCTGCTTCGTACGTCCTCTTCTCCGTAGCGTTCGGCATTAAGCGTTCGATCGCGTTCGCCGTCCACACTAAACTCATTTCCTTCCTCTCGCTCTGCTTCGCGCGAGTGTTATTCCTGATTTCCAAATCCCCTACTCTTTTATTCATTTTCGTGATCTCGAATAAACCATCGTCTTCGTTAGCGCTCACTGCTCCTATCACCGTCGTTGCCACTGCTGCACAGAGAAACAGAAGCAGCGCCGCGTGACAGCGTGGTTTACGCAGCGCTCGTGATCTCATTCGATATAAATAACGACTCAATCGATATCGAAATCGAGACCTCTGTTTTTAATATACCAACGAACTCTCCCTAGTCTTCATCGGTAGAAATATCATCACCTGTTACTTTATCGAAGCGTTCCTTTTCACGACCGACGAGGAAGTGAGATTAAGAGAGAGAGATTAAGAGAGAGAGAGATCGAATGAAGCGCGTGATAAGAAGGAGTTCTTCTTCTGTGTTTTCCACGCGTCAACGGCGACGGAAGATGATGAAGATGATTTCTACGTAAAGTTCGAACTACAAAAACGGGTGTGAAAAGAGGAAGAAAAATAACTTTGCTGCATTTGGAAAATTCAAAAAATGTGAAACCCTAAATCCATTTTTGCACCATATTTCCAGACCACATCTTCTGTCCATAAAACGCATAAAGACAGAATACTACTACTACTACACACTAGCAATAATAATAAGGGAATAAGAAAGTCGCGCTCGCTGCGTCGCCCTTTTACGCACAACAGAGAGAGAGAGACAGAGACAGAGAGAGAGAGAATCCAATTCTTTAATAGAATCGAAAAGAGAGATCTCGTCCAATCAATAGAACGATGAGCGAATTACTGAGGAAACATATCGAGATCTACAACGAACGACTGCGCGAGGGGAAGTTGAAGAACGTGATTGAGTTCAAGGAATTCGATGCGCAAGGAATGCAAGTGAGATTTAGGATTAGTACGGCGTGTAATGCGAACGATGATGATCGGGAGGAGGGGTTATGTGGCGGCCTTTGTGTGATGTTCCCGGTGCGTTTTATTTCTTTTGTGATGCGTGGGATGTTTTTCGATTTACTTTGATTATTATAATCTAGCGCACGCGATCATATATGTATATATATATATATATATACATATATGTATCGAGTGAGTATCGTGTGTATGTATGTGTATATACTGACTGCTTACGCGCGCTCGCTCTTATTAACTTAACAGGAGAACTATCCGAGGGCGGAAGTATACGCGTTGGGGGAGGACGGCATAGACGAGACGGCTTTGAACGAATTGCTCGAGGAAAACGACGAAGAGGATTTTAACGTGAATGAGGTAACGCCGAGGTCACTTTTTGAAGTATTAAGAGCGATTGCGAGTGTTTATTTCAGTGCAATGGATAGGGAAGAGATTGAGAAGGTTTTAGAGAGTTCGGAGGTCGCGGCCGTTAGGGGTTGCGGGTTAGGTTTCGTCGTAAAAGAGGAGGATAAAATGGATGTGTGGGAGAATTCAGAGGCGACTAAGCAACGCGAGACGAGGCACTTTTTGCAAGCGAAGCAAAGGTGTAAAGATCGCGAAGAAAAGAGAATAGAAGAGAGTTCGGAAGGGAATGGTAATAAAGACGGTGACATGGCTGCGGTTGCTCCGTTAGATCAGTGCGAATTGAAGCGAGCGGCGAGAGAACAAATTTTCTCGACCTCGACCGCTTTTAAGAGATTGTTGAACGAATTTTGCGAGTTGCATAAGTATAACATTGAGAACAAATATCGAGAGTTCATCTCAGTCGAAGCGATTGAGGATTCTGTGTACGAATGGGACGTGAAGTTCATGAACTTCTCGACGCACGAGGAGGGCAAAAATATTAGCGCGGATTTAGCCGATTTGAAGCAAAAATTTGGCTACGATTACGTTCAAGTTCGCGTTTCGCTCAAAGAAGATTTGCATCCTTTTTATCCTCCGAAAATGGTTGTCGTTCGTCCAAGACTCGAAGGCATCGTAGCCTCTGCGATGTGTGCGCATCCAAAATTTCGTTTGAAGAACTGGCAGCCGATGACTTCGATGACTGAAATCCTCGTCGCGACTCGTAAGTTCCTCGAGCGCTTCGCCAGAGTCGATGTGAACTGTGCAGCAAACAACATGCGTTCATTCCAAACAGGCGCTTATGAAGATCGTTTGTCGAAATTAGAATTTGGGATTTGTACGCTCACGTGCTCTGGAGAAACGCCTTTAATACCTAAAGCGTTCGAGGTTTTATACGAGAAAGATTCAGAAATGAGCAAACTCGCGGCGGAGAGATCTATGAAGAGCGACGACATGATCATTTCTGAGACTTTCAATGGCGGCGGCGGTGTGAATGCGAACGTCGTTTTAAGTGAAGAAATGGAAAAACTCAACGCATCAATAAAATCAAAACAAAACGAACAACAACAAGAGAGCAAGACTAGACAAAGAGGGTTCCATTCAGGGATCGGCTACGGCTCAGATTCCGTGTCTCGATCGACGAAATCGACGGCTTGGGATACCAAAACGAGCAAAAAAATGCAAGATGTACATGACAGGAGCATTAGTATCCACGTCAATAGTGCCACCGCGGCACTTAACGAGATTTCCGAACGACAATCGTCTGGCAAAGTCGATAAAGATTGCGAAAAAATGTCGGCCGTTTTCGAAAATTCTGCCCTGATTTCTTTCCTAGCGCGCGAACTCAAGATTTGCAACTTCGAGAACATGGCCGATCGATCGGAGTATTATACTTCTCTGCTTAATTGCGTTTTGATTTTTTGCAAAACGTTCGTCGAGCTTTCGCGCGAAGCGTTCGAACAGTACGATAACATGCGCGAAGTTACGAGCCAAGCGAAAACGTTTCTTAAAATTCAAAATTCAACGACTGCCACAGCACTCGTTGGTGATTTAGACGACGGTTTAAAAGAAAAAATAAACAACAACGACGACGACGACGACGAAACGAACAACAAAAGAAGTCCGGAAGAGAGTGTGTTGGAAAATCTCGCGAAATTCATTGTTGACGTAGGCAAAGTAGTCGACTGCAACGCAACTATCGATCTTACCGGTGATTTTGACGACGACAAAGAATTAAAACAACACGGAATGAAATCAAAAGGAAGTAATAAGAGAAAAAGTGACGAACAAGCATATTCCGAGGCTTTAGGTCAATTTCAATTTGCAAACTTTCCTCTCGCAGAGTCGAGTCTTTTTAAAACCGAAATCGTGAAGCAGTCCATGAAGCCTAATATGGGAGCGATTGCGCGCGCGGTGGCAGGAATTTCGCGTTCCTTGCCGTTATCGTCGTCATCATCCGCGTTCGTTCGCGTCGATGAAAATCAAGCGCAACTTTGGTCTATGCTCGTCACCGGTCCTGAAGATACACCGTACGACTCGGGTGCGTTTATTTTCGACGTGATGTTACCTCCCGATTTCCCGAATAAGCCGCCAAAGGTTTTGATCAAGACCACTGGTGGCGGAACCGTCAGATTCAACCCGAACCTGTATAATGAAGGCAAAGTCTGCTTATCGCTTCTTGGAACTTGGCAAGGGTCAGATGGCGAGGAATGGAATCCATCTGCATCGACTATGTTGCAAGTAATCGTCTCCATTCAATCGTTGATTTTGGTCCCCGATCCATATTTCAACGAACCTGGTTGGGAAAAAGATCGAGGCACCGACGCTGGCGATAAGAACGATTTCGAATACAGCGCGAAAATCAAAGGACACACTTTAGACTTTGCAATGCTCGATCATATTCGTCGCATAAACAAGAAAAAAACGCAAAAGCACGCGCAGAAAGACCATCCGTTCGACGAAGTTCTCAGGACGCACTTTTTGCGTCGCCGCGACCATATTCTCGGCAAGCTCAAAAACAAGTGGCTAACCGACGCTAAAGAGCATAAATATTCACCAGGAGAAGCGCACGCGAGCTCGTTGCAAAAGAAATTCGCCGATTTGGAAACCGAATTAAGGCAATTATGACACGCATACACGCGGCGCCAGTACTAGAAAATAATAATACGTAGAACGTCACGCGCGCATACGCCGTCGTACTTTTAGTAAACATACAACCGCAACAAACCACGACGCTTCTCCCTCTCTCTCTACACACGCTTGCGCACACTCAGTTCTTACTTCTTCATTTTCCACTACGGTTCAAATCGTTCTATGGCCCTTTCTCTCTCGCCTTATTTTAAGCGAGTATATCTACACGGCCTAAACTTCGAATCGGCATCACAAATTTGAAAATAAAGAGCTCGCTCTACTTTTTAACGAGCAGAAGAAGAAGAAGAAGAAGAAGAAGAAGAGGAAAAAGAGGAAGAAGAAGAAGAAGAGGAAAGATGAGACGCTCGTCGCAGCGCGCGAACGTAAACAAACAAAGATCGTACAAAGAACTCTCGGACGATTCAGAATCACAATCAGTAGTAGTAGTAGTAGATGATGATGATGTTGTTGTTGATGATGTTGTTTTTGATGCCAGAGAGATTGCGAAGAAGAACGAAACGAGTCAAGCGACGAAGAAGAGGAAGGGGAAGATCTTAACGAAGAAGTCCAAGGTCGAGTTCGATATGTTATTACTAGAGAGCTGCGAGAAAGCCGCGAAGAAGGTCGAGAAGACGGCGAGGGAGAGGATGAAGAGTAAACAGAAGAGAGAGAGCGCGAAACTGAAGTTCTTAGAACGAGCGTTCAGTGACGCGAGCTCGAAGAAGAAGAAGAAGGAGAGGAAGAGGAACGGGGCGAAACTTTCATCTTCTGAAGACGACGACGAGGAGGATAGTGATGGTGATGGTGGTAACGAGAACGATGAATCTGAGACAGAACCGACCGCTGCGATGAAACGAGTGAAGAGTGTGCCGGAGAAATCACCTGGGTGGAAGGAAGAGAGAGCGAGGAAAGCGAAGCCGAAGGTTATTAAGGACGCGAGCGATAACGAGGACGAGTTCTTAGTAACCGAGGACGAGCAGTCGAGCGGTTTGTCCTCGAGCAATGAGAGCTCTTCGTTCGACGACGACGACGATGATGACGATGAGAGGAAACGATGGGGGAAGAAGAAGAAGAAGGCGAAGAAAGAGGACCAAGGGTATCGGAAGGACGATTTGAAAGAACGGGAGCTCGAGAAAATTGAGAAAATTTTAGGCAGTCGGAAAAATGTAGAAACGAACGAGATTGAGTATTTGTGCAAGTGGGAGTATTTTTCGTTTCGTGATTTGTCCTGGGTAGGTGAGACTGAGATGAAATCAATTGCAAAACCGAAAATAGACGCGTATAAGAGGAAATTCGGTTTCGCGCCAATAAGCGAAGATCCGGATAACTTACATCCAAAGGAATATTTAGAAATCGATCGCATTTGCTCAACGAAAGAAGTGGAAGAATATGACACCGAAACTGGAAATTTAGAATCTTCGACGTATTATTTGTGCAAGTGGAGGAAATTAAACTATAAAGACGCTACTTGGATGCCCGAGACAGATTTAACGAGCGTTGAAGATATCGCTCAAATCGAGCGCTTCAAGCTCTTTTCTGATCCGCCTTTGCCGAATAAGAAAGAAGTTGCGAGAGAAGTGGCGCGCGTCATTCATAATCAAAAAAATAATAAACGCGAAGATGGTTCTTTTGATGTGACAATTCCCGAGTTCAAGAACGGCATGTGCTTGAGAGACTATCAAGAATCGTCGTTTCGTTGGATGGTAAACAACTGTTATAAGAAGAAAAATGTCATTTTAGGAGACGAAATGGGCTTGGGCAAAACCGCTCAAACGATTGCAGTCATGGAATATATGAGAAAGTATAAACATGATTATCGCCCGACGTTTTGCGTCATCGCGCCTCTCTCGACGTTAATGCATTGGCGAAGAGAAATCGAAAAATGGACCGATATGAACGCCGTTATTTACGACGGCACTGCCATAGACAGACAAAAGTGCGAAGAGTTTGAATTTTGGCTCGATCCAACAGCTTCGGTTCACGACAAAGAAACAAAGTTCGATGTCGTTTTAGTTTCGTACGAAAATGTACTTAAATTCGGCTCAACAGTGTTCAAAACGTTTACATTTGAAGTTCTTGTCGTAGACGAGGGCCATCGCTTGAAGAATATCGAAAGTGCGACTGCAAAAGCGATACTCGCATTGAATTACGACTGGTTGCTCATGTTGACTGGAACGCCTATTCAAAACAACGTTAAGGATTTGTTCGGTCTCATGCACGTATTAGCGCCAAAAGAATATCCAAACTGGTACGCTTTTTGTGATTTGTTCTCGATCGACCCTCTGTTTCAAAATGATCCAACGGCTGAACAAGTTATGCAAATACGTGACGCGTTAAAACCAAGACTATTGCGTAGATTGAAAGATGACGTTGAGAAAATTCCCGCGAAGGAAGAGATTATCCTTTGGGTAGAATTAACGCCTTTACAACGCACGTATTACAAGGCTGTTTACGAGAAAAAAGTAGACGTCTTGCTCCAAGGCGCAAAGAGTAAAAATACGCCTCAGCTTAGAAACATTTGCATGGAACTCAGAAAAGTTTGCAACCATCCGTTTCTTTGCGATGGTTTAGAAGAAGATTACGAGCATAAGCGTCGCATGGCACTTAAAGAGAACCAAAAGATGCCGACTCCCTTTGAACTCTTGAGACAAAGTTCTGGGAAAATGGGCATCACCGCAAAACTTTTGCAATGGTTGAGAGAATCCGGGCATAAGGTGTTAATTTTCTCTCAATTCAAACGCGTGTTAGATATTTTGCAAGACTTTTTAGGATGCTTGGACTATCCAGTCGAACGTTTAGATGGTGATACCCCTGTACAACAGCGCCAGGAAGGCATCGATAGATTCAACTCGCCAGATAGCGGTTCGTTTGCTTTCCTGCTTTCGACGAGAGCTGGCGGCGTTGGAATTACACTTACGGCTGCAGATACTGCAATTATTTTTGATTCGGATTGGAATCCACAAAATGATTTGCAAGCCATGGCACGTTGTCATCGCATCGGCCAGACAAAAGAAGTTAAAGTCTATCGATTAATCACAAAAAATACGTATGAGGAGCATCTGTTCAAAACGGCTTCGAAAAAAGCTGGTTTGGACGAAGCAATACTCGGTGGTACTGATGATTTAGACGACGATGATGGTGAAAACAACGACAATGACGATGGTGATAATGACATGAATGATGGTGATGATGAAAAGCAAACAAAGAAGAAAAAGACGAAGAAAGAAAACGAAGCGCAGCGCATCACTTTACTTTTGAAGAAAGGTTTACAATTTACGCACGCGGATGAGGAAAAGGCGGATGAAGAATCAAAGAAGTTTGAGAATGAAGACATAATGACGATTATAAAGAATAGAGCGAGCGTGAAAAGCATTGGAAACAAAGCTGGAAACGCGTTTGCTATGTTTAAATTCAAGGAAGATGACGAAGAAGATTCCGAAGACCCTGGCGATGATTGGGTCGCGAATATATTTCCAGAAGCTGCCAAAAAAGCAGAAGAAGAAAAATTGAATCGAAGTTGGATAGACGACCGCTTTCTCGCTGAAGGCAAACGAAAGCGCGTTGTTATCGGTAGTTATCAAGAAGATGGGGTTGAAAAGCAGCAGAGACGGAAAGATGAGAGAGAAAACAGCTCGCGAGATAGATGTTGGTCGCGCCAAGACGTCAAAACGATGTATAACGCTATATTTACGTACGGGTGCCCGCATGGCGATATCCGAAGGGTATTACTTTCGCCAGAAGTTTTGGAGGAAATTCGAGGTCGACCGTTCATGGAGAAACAAGAGATGTGCCGATCATTACTGGGAATCATAGACGTCATTTATAGCTGGAACGCAGATCTAACTGCTCAAACAATCATTACAAATGGACTGAGTAGTGGGCAAATTCCAGATAATTTTCCTCCCAATGCTGAGACTTTGATTCACGAGTTGAAGACGGCGTGTTGGAAGCGACGAGAGCGATTGAAAGAGAGGGAAATGCTCGCCAACTTGTACGAAAAAGAGCGCACTGATGAGGATTATGGTGAAATAGACTCGAGCAAGTTGCCAACTTTGAAAGACGTCTTCGTGTTGAAAGATCACGATTCGTGGTACGGTGAGGAGGATTTTGTAGTCTCGAAATTCGTGATTGAATGGTGGAAGTCTGAACACGACGACGCTTTGCTCAGAGGAAGTTTGCGCTTTGGTTACTCGCCGTGGAACGCGAACAAGTATTCCGAGCAACTCGAACAAATTCAACAACACTATCCAATTTTTTCTTCGACTGAAAATAAGAAATCGGGAGAAGGTGATGATGATGATAATACTATCAACAACAACAACGACAACAACGACGGCGGAGTGCCAAATTTTGAAAATAGCGACGACGATGATTATAACGAAGATGGCGAACTTGATGAAGAAACGTTCAAAATGATTGCTCGAGCGAGACTCGTGGTTTTACTCGGACGCTTAATCGGTGTTTTGAAAAAGCCGCCTCCGAAACCAAAACCAATTTTGATGATCCCACCCCCTACTGTCGTTGAACATATTAATGGTGTGCAGTCGCAAGCGTTGATGATGATGACGATGCAACAACAACAACAACAACAACAAAATCCATCATCAATATCTGTTAACAACAACGCCATGCTTTCATCATCTGATTGGCAAAATCATCATTTTCTCAACAAAAACGGGCAACAACTACACCGAGCTCAAGAAGGTCCGCAGCAAATAATCTATAAAGGAGAAATAATCTATAAAGAACAAAATAAAGCGTTCTTTCGAGTTCAGAAAATTCAAACAAAAAATGGCCTATGGAAGATTGTTTGGACGGATGTTTTGCACAAAAGGTTCGTCGATGCATTTACGCAACTTGAGGAGCTTAATCAACGCATTACTGCGACGACGATTCTGAAAGAAATGGATTTAAGCGACTTTTTGGAGAAAGAAATCTTGACCGCGACGCATGTCTCGAGTCACTTGCAAACGTATAGACAACAAAACGAGCCGATGCAAAATAATTTTCCTAAACAAGAGAAAGATTACCTTCTCGTCAAGAACAACGAAGGGAATCAGCAACAACAACAACGACAACAATTGCAATTCCCTGTTTATCCAGCAATAAATGTGCGACAAAAACCACAACAACAAACGCAAGAACAAGCGCGTGTGCACGAATGTTATAGACAACAGCTCTTGCTAAAGCAACAACAGATGCAACAAATTGCGCAACAAAAAGTTCCAGTGTCCTTGAATCCAGAAAAAGTAGCTTACCCAGATTTGATGAACTTACCCGAGCTTTATCTTTATAAACGCAACTTAAGAGACAGATTGACTGTGCTGTATCGAGAGCGACAGGAAGAGCTTACGCGAATGGAGCTGCGACACGAATCGCAAAAAAACGCAATAATGGCGCGAATTGGGAAAGAAAAAGGGGAACACATTAATGCCAACGGAGGAGATCAAATCTCTGCAGAAATGCGTGCTCGAATCAACCATTCATATGAAGGAAGAGTACAACAGTGCATACAAGAACTCGAAGCCGAGCGACAACAGCACGTTCGAAAGATCGAAAGTGAGTTAGAACAGTTTCAACTCAAGTTGAGTCAGTTGGAAAATATTATCGAGAGAAAGGAAAAAGAAGAACAAAAAACGAAGGATGTTGATAATAATAATCAGAGGAAGAACGAAGAATTGAATGAATACGAAAGGAAATTGGAGGAAGAAATGTTATTAGAGGAAGATGATGATGAGGGAGAAGAAGAAGACGATGATGATGATGATTTCGAAATGGTCGAGACACCTGTTGAAGAGAAAAAAGAAAAAGAAAACGCGGGTGTAGAAAGAAGAGAAGCCAACGAAATCGATTCGGATTGAACACATTAATCATTAAATTCTCTTCTCAATCGCTCTGAGAGATTTTAAGCTCAAAACAGCAACTCGAGTATGAAAAAGGAGATATAACCGATTTTTTTAACCGAAATACATATAAACGACAACAACAATAAACAAATAAACGTAGTTTAAAAATACGTACGCATGGACAATTTGTATACAACAACCAATATATGCATACTAGTATATAACTACAGTGTACACAATTTCAACACTTTCGCTTTTGTCTTTGCCTTTTTTTGAAGTGTTTTGAACATTACTTATTTCTTCCACTAAACCCTAGGGACATGATTTCTTGGCCGAGTGGTCTAAGGCGCCAGATTAAGGCTCTGGTTCTCACGAGCGTGGGTTCAAATCCCACAGAAATCAGTTTCTTTTTTTTGCATCTTTACCACTGACATTTCATCCTCTTTCGTTCGCGTTTGGTTTCATAGCGAACGGATGTGTCTCCTTCTATAGTTTCTGGTATGCGTATTTCTTGATATCCTTGCTGAATTTGCACCTAAAATTTTTACGCGGGTGCAAAAAATGGCTGAAAGCCCTTTCGCGAGGGAAATTTTGAAATTCCATTTGCGTTTTGAACAAAACTCAGCGAGAACGTTCATAAACAACACTGACATCTTCTCACACACACACACACACACTCTCTCGCTCTGCTCTGTGTGTTTGTGTGTTTGTGTGTTTACTTATAACCATAAAATCGTCAATATAATCATCGTCGTCGTCGTCGTCTTGAGATCGAGAGTCGTGTTTCCAAAATGTCATCCGAACAAAATCAAAATCAAAACCAGTTGCCGGCACAGACGCAGGCGCAGATGAACAGTACTAAGATGAGTAGTTCTTTATCGCAGGAAGCGCCAAGGTCACCGAAACAGTCGTCGTCGTCGTCACCGAAACCTGCTCAATCGTTACCGAAGATCTCCGAAGATCGAGAGGAACAGAAGAAGAAGACGGAGAAACCACAAACGGTCGAGTTATTGAAACTGAACTCTCCGCAGGAAGTCGCAGAGGGTCAGATCATGGAAGAGCAATTATTATTGAGGGCGAAGAGCGAGGAAGTACACGTGAGGGTTAATGAGATCTTTGGAGACATCTCGATCGGTGGTGGTACGATTAAAGAGAGCGGTAGTAACGGTCCCACTACTGCCGCCGTTACTGTTAACGACGGTACTAAAACGAATCAACAAGAAACGAAACCACAATTAATACATTTAGCGTCATCGAACTCGCAAAACGGGTCGAATCAGGACGAGGAAGATGCTTCGTATCATGGGAAGAAATCGTTCACGTTTTCAAAGGACGATGGGTTTCAGTTAACGAACGAACAGAGGCAAATAAGGAGAATGAAACAGATGTGGTATTTCTCTATACACACCGCGGTGATTACGATGTTAGTTTTAGCGGTTTTGAATAACTCGCGCTTGTTCGGGTTCATCGCAATCGCCATGGGCGGAAGAACGATTCTGAACTTGATCGTAGTCACCTCTCTAGCGTTGTTCTTAGAGTCGAGCACGCACGTCGTTGGGAAGATGTTATATTTCACTTTGAACGGTATTCAAACAGAGTTCGTGGAGTTATTACATGGTATTTTATGTCTATGCTGTTGGACGTACTACGTTAAAGACGTCGATTTAATAAACGATACTTTGGAACTAAAACAGTATTGGTATTTAACCACGTATAGAATTTTAGCATCTTGGACCGCTAGGTGCTGCATGCACATCATCTCGCGCGCTATATTCAACTACATGTTAGTTAATTTACAACGACGCGTATATTCAGACCAAATGATGTCCGTCCTAATCGAAGAGTTCGCTTTGATGAAATTATTCAAAGCAATCGTGCCTCAGAGAGAAATTTACAACGCGGCGCATAATAAATTGAAAGACAAACCGAAAGAGTTTGCTAAAAAAATCAGAAGAGTAGGATCGACGTCGACTTTATTGCATCAATACGCAGGCTTTGGTCATACGACGTTCCCGGTTCACGAGGATTACGTATTAGAGCAACACGCGAAGATATCGGGGAGGAAAAAGAGAAGTGGGCCGAGACCGTTTGAACCCGATCGCGATCGTGGGGGGGCAAAATTAGGTGCTATCACGGCACAACCTTCTACTCAGAAACATCAAATGACCTTGACGAGAGCGGCGCGTTTGGCGAGGTATATTAAAAAATACAACTTGCGAATTCCAAGGATGTTCGCCGATCGCGCGAACCAAACGTTCATTAAAGACGAGCCTTTGATTATTGACGATATCATTTTAGACGAATCCGTTGCTTCTACGTGTGGCTCGCGATTGGCAATCACCTTACGAAAGATTCAACAATCCAAACGTTTACGAGTGACTGCAGAGTTCTTAAAATCGTTAGGGTGTTCGAAGGACATTACGAACGTCATCATGGATGTTTTCGATGTCGAAAAAACTGGTCATATCGATCGCGATATGATGATTGATAAAGTCATCGATATTTACGAAAACAGAAAAAACATGCAATTAACTTTAGGTGGCTCTAAAACGGTCTTGGCCACGTTGGAAAGAATGATGCTAATCGCTCTTTATTTAGTTTTAACGTTTATCATTTTAGCTATTTTCAAGCAAAACGTTTTAGAGATGTGGCTAACGTTATCATCGTTCATTCTAGCGTTTGCGTTCATGTTTGGAAACGCAATCAGAGAATGCTTCGAAGGCGTCGTGTTCATTTTCATCACGCATCCATACGACGTCGGCGATAACATCTTAGTCAACGGAAACAGATTCGTCGTGAAGAATATCACAATCTTACAAACCGAAACGGTCAATTGGAACGGAGAAGTTACTTATTACAGGAACCAACAATTCATGAGTTCGACTATTGTGAACATGTCGAGATCAAAATCTCGATGCGAATCCTTCGATTGGTTAGTCGACATGGAAACCCCCGACAAATGCTTCGACGGTCTATTATCTTCGTTGCATAACTTCACGGCTTTGAATTCAGCCGACGTCGAGGAATGTTTCTTAAAAGTCGCCCCAGACGCTTTCAATGGCAAAATAAGAATCACAGTATTCATTGATTTGAAGTTCAACGGTTTACCTGTCATTCGTTCCTTGGCCGTAAGAAACGCGTGTAATAATCACGTGAGG
>Ga0209830_10000955_pt1 | contig 27225 bp, 22 predicted proteins | sample ArcticOcean_MG_C_12_FD_187439 | JGI IMG/M metagenome (GOLD analysis project Ga0209830, IMG submission 187439) | Marine microbial communities from western Arctic Ocean - ArcticOcean_MG_CB8_130 (SPAdes) (version 2) | ecosystem: Environmental > Aquatic > Marine > Oceanic | place: Arctic Ocean...
TAAAGTTACAGGTAAATTTGCATTTATCACAGGGGGTACCCAAGGTTTAGGTGCTGCGATAGCTAGAGAGTTTGCAAAAAATGAATGTGCTGGAATAGTAACAATTGGAAGAAAAGAAAAAGAAGGTCAGGAAATAGCTAATACAATAACTAAAGAAACTGGATGCCCAGTTCATTTCTTTAAAACTGATTTATCAATTGTGAATGATTGCAGAAAAGCAATTGCTTTTATGAAAGAAAAATTTGGTAGAATAGATATTTTGGTTAATGCAGCCGGCATGACTGATAGAGGAACTATTGTTGATACCTCTGAAGAGCTTTATGATAAAATGCTGGCCACAAATTTAAAAGGACCTTTTTTTCTAATGCAAGATGCTATCAAGATTATGATTGAACAAGAAATTAAAGGCTCTATAATTAATATAGGTTCTGTATCAGCGTTAACAGGTCAGCCATTTATATCTGCTTACTGCACTTCCAAAGGAGGACTTGCTACGCTTACAAGAAATACAGCTTTTGCTTTACTTAAAAATAATATCAGAGTTAACCAGTTAAACATTGGTTGGATGGGCTCAGATGGTGAAAAGAAAATTCAAAAAGAATACCATGGGGCATCGGATGATTGGTTAGAGAAAGCAGGTCAAGAACAGCCATTTGGAAGACTTTTAGAGCCTGGTGAAGTTGCAAAAGCAGTTACTTTTCTAGCTTCAAATGATTCAGGTATGATGACTGGATCAGTTATGAATTTTGATCAGTCAGTATGGGGAGGGTATCCATTTTCTCCACCTACTCCAGCAGGAAAAACCGAATTATAAAGCTATTATGTTTTTTTAAGTATGATAATCATACTTTAATAGTTATTTTTTTAAATAAACAATTAATCATATATAATATAATTCAATAATATTTTCGGAGGAATAAAAATGAAATTATTACGTAGATTAATACTAAGTTCGTTATTAGTTTTAGGTTCTTTTTCTAATTCTATATCAGCGGAAAAAATTACTGTCGGCATGGCTTGGCCAGGAATGCAAGATGCGGTCTGGAGTACTAGTCATAAACTACTAAAACAATTTGCAGAAGAAGCTGGGAATATTGAACTAGTATTTACAGCAGCTGATATGGACGTTGCTAAACAATCAAGTGATGTAAACGATTTAATTAGTCGAGGAGTTGATGTTTTATTAGTTTTTCCGATTGATTCTAAGGCAATCTCATCAAGTGTTAAAAATGCAAGAGAAGCTGGTATTCCTAGTATGTCTTTCTTGAGACAGGTTCATGCAGATGCTAAACATCAAGCAGATGTTTTTGTCGGTATTGATGCTAAATGGCAGCAATATTCATCCTCTAAACATGTATTTGAAAAAATGAAAAAAGATGGCATTCCAATTGGTGATATTATTTGGGTAAGTGGAGATTTAAGAGATGAAAACTCTCGACTTCGTCACGTAGGATTACAAGAAGCAGCAGCAGAATATGGAGCTAATATCGTCCAGGAAGTAGTCGGTAACTGGGATCCACAACAAGCAGCTGCGGGCCTTGCACCTGCATTAAAATCTCATCCAAATGTTAATATGATTTCTGTAGCTTCAGACGTAATGATGAGTGGAGTTCAACAAGTGCTTCAAGACGCAGGAAAGTGGCATCCTCACGGTCATGCAGATCATATGTATTATTCAACAGTAGATGTATTTCCAATTGGCTTGGAAAATCTAAAATCTAATCATATAGATGCAGATACAATTTTTGATGTAACCGGAATGTGTAGGTTGGCAATTGAGATAATGCAAAAACTTGCAGCAGGCGAAACTTTCTCTGAGGATGTTTTAATTAAAGGTCCGGTGTATACACCAGAAAATGTAAATGATCCTGAAATGATAGCGGGTCTTTGGGGTTAATTTTAAAACCTTAATTTCAATTTAATAATTTTTCAGGCTCGAAATTTTCATTATATTCGAGCCTGATAGAAATCAGTAAAATTTTTAATGTTAAAAAAAAATTATAAAAATATTTTCTTTTCTAATTCACTTACTATTCCAATAATAATTTGTCTTATTTCAGCAATTACTTTTTCTATTACTGTTCCCAATTTCTCAGATTTAAGAAATATACTAAATATTTTTGAACAAATGGGCGTACTTGGATTTTTGGCAATTGGAATGACTTTTGTGATGATATCTGGTGGAATAGATTTATCTAGCTACACAGCTGTTTCGGCCGCTGCAGTAGTTGGTGCAACAATTATGGTTGCAACTGAAAGTGCTCTTTTAGGTTCGAGCGTCATGTTACTAGTTGGATTATTTTTTGGAACTATTAATGGAATAGCTATCGCTTATTTAAAAATGATTCCATTTATCGTCACTCTATCAACAATGGTTTTAGCTCAAGGGTTTGCTATATGGTTTACAAAAGCACAGAGTGTTTACGGACTTCCAGACAGTCTAATAGATCTCATTACAGATAGACTATTCGGATATATGCCAATGCCTGCAATTCTAATTTTTATAGTTGCAATTATTTCTGGTTTTATATTGCGATACACGAAGATGGGAAGAGAGTTATATCTAACTGGCTCAAACGAACATACTGCTGAAATTTCAAATATAAATATTAAGTCTAGTAAGTTTTCTGTTTATTTAGTCTCAGGACTTATGGCGGGTATTACTGCAATTGTTTTAAGCGGAATAGTTGAAACTTCTACAACATCAATGGTTCGTGATGAAAGACTAATGGATGTTATAGCAGCTACAGTGATAGGTGGAGCAAGTCTAAAGGGTGGTTCTGGATCTATTATAGGAACCTTATTTGGACTTCTTTTTTTAACTATGCTTGGAAATGCTTTTAATTTACTTGGCGTTTCACCTTTTATAGCAATGGTCATTAAGGGCTTTGTTCTTGTTGCTGTTATAGGCCTCGATGTCTTAAGGACAAAATAAAAATGATACAAAAATCTATAATTGAAATGAAGTTAATAACTAAAATATTTCCTGGAGTAACAGCTCTTGATCAAGTTTCTCTAAAAGCCGTAGGTGGAGAAATTATTGGTCTAGTAGGAGTGAATGGAGCAGGCAAGTCAACTTTAATGAATATTCTTGGTGGCGTCTATAAAGCTAATAAAGGAAAAATATTAATAAATGCAGAGGAAGTGGTTTTTAATTCACCGCTTGACGCTACTCTTTGTGGAATTTCATTTATCCATCAAGAGTTAAATTACTTTGCCTCACAAAGTGTTGCGGAAAATATTTTTATGTCAGATTTACCAATGCATAAAAAATTCCCATTCATCTTATCTCAAGCAGATTTATACAAATCGGCAGAAAATATTTTATCCTTATTGGGTAGTAATATAGATCCTCGTGTTCCTATTGAAGAATTATCAGTGGGAGAAAAGCAAGTCATAGAAATAGCTAGAGCTTTAGCTAAAGGTAATAATATTGTTATATTTGACGAACCTTCCTCATCCTTAAGTATTACTGAAAAAAATAAACTTTTTGAAACTGTCATTAAATTAAAACAAGAAGGAAAAATTATTATTTATATTTCTCATTTTATTGAAGAAATTCTCCATCTTTGCGATAGGTATTATGTATTAAGAAATGGAAAAATGGTTGGTGAAGGAAATGTTAAGGAAGTATCTAAAAATCAAATAATTACATTAGTTATAGGTAAGGAAATATTAGTTAAAAGCAAAAATTATAAATATGATGAAAAGCAAAAATTTATAAAAATAAAAAATTTTTCTCAGGGAAATAAATTAAAAAATATTAATTTTGAAATTAATCGTGGTGAGATATTAGGAATATGGGGCCTGATGGGATCAGGTAGAACTGAGTTATTAAGGTGTTTATTAGGGCTTGATAAAAAAGATTCTGGAGAAATTATAATTGCTGAAAATAAAAATTTAAATTCAATTACCCCAATTGAATTAAGGCAAAAATGCGGATTTGTTACTGAAAGCAGAAGAATTGATGGTTTATTTTTAAATGAGTCAGTCAAAAAGAATATTACTTCTGCAAATTTAAAGTTATATGCAGAAGGTATTTTTAAAATCATTAATACTAATAGCGAGCTAGGAGACGCCGAATCATTTATTAATAAATTAAGTATTAAAACTCCCAGTTCCTTGACTAAAATTGAGAATTTAAGTGGAGGAAATCAGCAAAAAGCTATATTTGCAAAATGGTTAAATAAAAAACCGCAAATATTAATTTTAGATGAGCCAACAAGAGGTGTCGACGTGGGTGCTAAACAAGAAATAGCATCACTTATAATGAATTTAGCTAATGAAGGTATAAGTGTTTTATTAGTATCGTCTGAATTAGAAGAAATTGTAAATATGAGTGACAGAGTATTAGTTCTGCGAGATGGCACTATTTGCCATGAGGCTAGCGGATCTGAAATTAGTGAAGAAATCTTAATGGCAACTGCCTTAGGAGGTAATTAGTTTAAATGATTAAGCGCTTATTTTTCAGTTATGGATTTTATATTCTTATTTTTTTATTAATAATTATTTTTACATTAATCTCTAACCATTTTATGAGTTTAAGTAATTGGACTCAGATAAGTATAGCTTCTTGCTTCCTCCTCACAGCAGCTGCAGGATTAACGGTAGTTTTAATAACTGGAAATATAGATCTTTCTGTTGGTTCAATAGCTTATATAGCTGCCTCAGTAGCATATTTAAGTGCTGACCAAGGACCTATCATTACAATATTAGCAGTTATTTTCGTGGGAGCTTTTCTAGGTTTGATAAATGGTTTCCTTATTGCTTATTTAAAAATGAATTCATTATTAACAACATTAGGCTTACTAATAGCTTATCGAGGAATTAGCTTAGTGATTACTGGCGGTACTGTTCAAAAAATAGGAGAACAGTTGTCAAATTTTGGTAACTACAAATTCTTTGGTTTTTTTCCTTTAATATTTGCCGTTAGTTTAATTTTAGTTATAGGTATTCAATTCATTATGAAGTTTACTCGTTTTGGCAGATATTGTTATGCTATTGGAAATAATGAAATATCCGCAAATAAGTTAGGAATTCCAGTAAAAAAAATAAAATTATATAGTTTTATAATAGCAGGAATATGCGGTGCTTTAAGTGGGCTTCTCTTAGCTATGTATTTAGGAGAAGTTACAACATTTACTGGAAGAGGAATGGAGTTTCAAGCAGTAGCGGCAATAGTCATTGGAGGCACAAGTTTGTTTGGAGGAAGAGGAAGTATAATGCCTGGAACATTTGCTGGAGTACTCTTGTTAGTAATTATAAATAATGGATTAGGTTCAATGGGAGTCTCGCCTTATGTTTATCCTTTTGTGGCTGGTTCCATTATATTTTTGGCTATTTATTTAGACTCTATTAAAAATACTTCTTCTAAATAGTTTTTTAGAATTATAAAAATTTATAATATAGTTCATAAAAAATGAAAATTTAATTCATTATACGCCTAGCTGCCTCTTGGCAGTTAGATAAGGCAACTTCTAGTTTTTTAGATAGAAATACGTACTCAAAAATTTCATTTCCTATGATTTCCATTATTTCCGAATATTCAGGTAATGGATATCTTGCCCACTGTACGAATTTTTCTTCTTTTTCCATCATTTCGAGTTCATTGAAAATAGGACTAATCTTTCTTACTTCTGGATCATTTAAAACACTAAAGACAGGACAAGAAAAACTTCCTTGTTCAATATAATATTTGAAAACTTGGGGAGATACTAAATGCTTAATATTATTCATAATAAAAGGAATTTTTTCTGGATTAACATTAGAAGGTATTCCTAAGGAGAAACCTCCAATGGGAGAAATTTGAAAATTGTTAATTCCTGCTGGTCTTGGAAGGTAGCCAGTATTAAGAAAAGCAGGTGAATTATTATCTAATTCAAATTTTGAAGCGCGACTACTCCAACTCATAGACATAATAGATTTTCCTTTGCTGTAATATTCAACACACTCATCATTAGACATTGAAGCAATATTACTCGGTGAATAGTTGGTGAGATTTTTTAGTGTTTCTGCCGCTTTATATGCAGCTTTTGATTTAAAAGTGGTAACAAGATTTACATTTGTAGAATTCATATCATACAAACTTCCACTTATATGTCTAAGATTAACAATTGGTTGACCAAAATTTGCCATCATTAAAATAAAACTTGTTGCCATAGGATGTCCTTTTCTTGCAGGCCATACAATAGGGCTTTCACAAACATTTAATGATTTTATTTTTTTCGAATATTCCAATAGATCTTTAAAGTTATCTGGTTTTCCTATATTAAACTTTTCAAATATATCTTTTCTATAAAAGAGGAGATCGGGAATTGTTTCAATAGGAATCCCATAAATTTTACCATTATAAGAACTGGCACTAATACCAGAGAAGTGAAAATCTTTTATATTGATCCCAGTATGTTTAATGAGTTCATCAAGAGGAAGTAAATTTTTATGTTTTACTAATTCCCCTATCCATGGCAAGTTAAAGGCAACAATATCAATTTTAGACTCTTTAGATGAATTAGAATTTTTTCTAATTTTAGTAAGTACTTTATTTATTTCTAAAGTTTCAATTTCTATTTTCGTATTAAGAATATATTCAAAAAAATCTAAATTTTTTTTAATCACTTGAAAAGTAGGGTTAGTGTTAGTCAGTAAATGAATTTTTTTAAATTTCTTTTCATCGTTAACAATTACATAAGGAGGAGAAATGATATTTCCTGCAGATAAAGACATACCAAAATAATAAGAATTATTTGCCTCATCATATCCAAGCCCAGATGCTAGTTCATTTTTCAAAGAGATTAAGTATAAAAGAAAATCATCAATAAGTTTTTGACTAGGGTGAATAGAAAAAGATTTTCCAGTTTTTGTTTTAGCTCTTCTGATAAATTTTTCTTCTATAATATATTTTTTGATTTTTCTAAGACCTGTAGCAAAAGGTAATTCTGAAACTTGAATGAGGCTTGAAGTGGTAACCATTTTATTGTCTAAATGATTTTTAATAATAAATGAGAGTATTTTCCAATCACTATCATTTTCATCAGAGCTTATGTTTTTATTAAATAATCCTCGGGTCTTATCCACAAAAGCAATTAAAGTTAAGATTTCGTTTCTATTCATGTTGAATATCAGGATATTGGAAATTTAAGAAATATTCAATTTGAATAATATTTGCCTATTTCGACATACTAAAATTTGTTCAAATTATAATCTAATGGAATAAATAAATAGGAGGACGTATGAACAAACTATTACAAGTATTAGCAGTTTTAATGTTTTTCTCAGTAGGTTCAGCTAAGGCTGTAGAAATCGTATCTTTTAATGCGGCTTCTTCAGAGGCTTATGTTGGAGCTTTTGTGAAAGGCATCAAAAAGACTGCAGAATTATACGGTTATGATTTAACTGTTTTTGAAAACAATTATAACCAAGCGGAGCAAAACCAACAGGTTGAGCAGTATCTAGCTACAGGCGCATTACCAGATGTATTTATTTGGTGGCCACCGGATGCTACAGCTGGATTAGGATCTCTAAGAAAGCTTGCCAAGACAGGTGTTCCTGTTTTAAAGATTAACCAACTTCCTAACGATGCCGATAAAGAGTACATCTTTGGATATGCTGGTCCTGACGACAGTCTTCGTGCATACAATGCAGGTGAGATGATGGTTAAAGCTATGAAAATGAAACAAGCTGCTGGTGGAAAAGGTTTTAACGTGATTGCTCTTTCATACCCTCACTCATACGGTGGATATGGTTTATCAATCAATGCTTTTAAACAAGCTATTGAAGGTTCAGACTTAAACTTGATCGGAGATATCGGTGAAGGTTTTGGTCAAGCTAATGGTTACAAAGGAGCTGCAAAGCTTATCGCTAAAATTAAAGATCAAGGCGTTCACTTCGTATACGGAATGGATGACGCGATTTTAACTGGTGGTATTAAAGCTCTTGAAGAAGCTGGTTATAATGTAGGAATGGATCTTAAAGACGATTCAGTTATTACTGTTGGTACAGTGTGTAACGGTGATAAGCAGATGATCGAAGAAGGTAAGCAATTTGGTACTACTCTTCAATCACCTCTTCACGAAGGTCAGTTAGCTATTAAACTTGTACAAGAGTACATGGAGAATGGAAAACTAGAGAACTACATTAACTTTACTCCAAACCCATCTGTAACTAAAGCAACTATGGACTTTACTGCGATGATAGGTTTTGACGGAAAACTTTACGGCATTGATGAACTTTGTTCAGGTGCTTGGAAGTAATTTTTTAAAAGTATAATAAAATTGAGGGGGTCCTTTAACCCCCTCAATAAATATTTAAATTTTTTGTTTAAAGTTTAGAATTATTGAATAATCATGGAAAATCCAGTATTAAAAATTTCAAACATATCAAGATCTTTCGGGGCAATTCATGCTCTTAAAAAAGTTGATTTTGAAATCAACAGAGGCGAGATTATGGGGCTCGTTGGTGAAAATGGCGCAGGTAAATCGACCCTTGTTAAAATCATTAGTGGCTTTGATAATGGCTATGAAGGTGAATATAAATTAAACGGGGAAGTCGTCAGATTTGAAAATCCTGTTAAAGCGGAACTATCCGGTATTGCTATCGCGCAACAAGAATTAAGTCTTATTCCCAATATGTCTGTTGCTGAAAATATTTTTCTAGCAGGAGCAAAAGTCAAAAAATTTGCAACTATAAAAAAATTAAGTGAAGAAGCTAAACCTTATTTGGATGCTGTAGGTTTAACTGATATTGATCCATCTATAAGAATTAATTTGCTGTCTGTTGGAGAGCAGCACTTAGTTGAAGTTGCTAGATTAATTTCTCATGACGCACAAATACTAATTCTGGATGAACCTACTGCAGCTTTAGGAGAGCAAGAAAGTAGAAGAATTTTAGAAATGGTTCAAAAAATTGCTGACTCCGGTAAATCAATTATTTATATCAGTCATCGCCTAGATGAAATTTTCAAAATTACAAATCGAATAGCTATATTAAGAGATGGCGAGTCCCAAGGAATTATAAATACAAAAGATCTTAATGTGGATTCATTAGTGGAAATGATGCTCGGAAGAGAATTAAAAAATATGTTTCCTGTAAAGCCTACAAAAATCAAAGAAGATACAATTTTAGAAGTCAAAAATTTATGGCCGGATGGTTTAATTGAACCTGTGAATTTCAAAGTCCAAAAAGGAGAAATCTTAGGATTAGCAGGACAATTAGGTAGTGGGGCGGGCGAAGTGCTTGCTGCTATTGCTGGAGCATTACAAATTCGATCCGGAAGTTTAGTTTTAAATGGTAAAGAGTTTATGCCTTCTAGCCCTCAACAAGCTATTAAAAATAAAATTGCATACTGTTCCTCTGATCGAAAAAAAGATGGCCTTTTTTTAGGAAGACCTATCATGGAAAATCTAACCTCTCCTGCTCTTGAAGTGATTTCTAAATTTGGAATACGTAGTGCTAGTACAGAACAGAAATATTCAAAAAATTTAGCCTTAGAATTCCTGATTGATGTAAAAAGATTAAATGATGAATCCGGCTTATTGAGTGGAGGTAATCAACAAAAAGTAGCTTTAGGTAAATGGCTCTCTATTTCACCTGAAATACTATTAGTGAATGAACCAACAAGAGGAGTGGATGTTGGTGCTAAATCAGAAATTTATCAAAGAATGAGAGAGTTGGCAGATAACGGAACAACAATTATTTTTGCTTCTACTGATATTCAGGAAGTAACTTATCTTCCAGAAAGAGTTTTAAGTTTTTATCAAGGTCTGCTTATTAGAGAATTTGGTTTAAATGACATTAAGACGACAAGTATTTTAAAACAAATAACGGACCCATTTAACGAGACAAACTTATAATGCAAGATCTCATCTCATCATATAAAAAGAATTTATTATTAAGTATTCTTTTGACATTTTTTGTTCTTTTATTTTTATACGGTATTTTTGCAACCAATAACTATTTTACCTGGTTTAACTTTAAAACAATTATTAGAGACGCAGCTCTTTACGGTATTATGGCAATTGGACTAACCTTTGTAACGCTTTCAGGAAATTTTTTTTTACTATCTATTAAAGAAACAGCAGCAATTTGTTGTGTGTCTTTTGCGATGGGCATGTCAACCGGTTATGGAGTTGAGTCCTGGGTTGGAAGTTTTCCAATCTCACTCTTAGTGACACTGCTTATCGGATGTTTAGCTGGGGCGGCTCAAGGTTTATTTATTGGTTTAGGAGGCAACCCAATTGTAGTTACCTTAGGTGGTGCTGGTATTTTATACGGAATAGCTACTTGGTGGACTGATAATCTAGTGATTTCTTTTAGAAGACCTAATGATGCAGAGTGGTTAGGTACAGGTTCTTTCCTAGGGTTACCCACTATTACATGGTCGTTTATTTTAATAGCAATTTTGGCAGAGTTTGTTCTCCGTTACACAAATTTTGGAAGAAAAGTTTATCTAGTAGGCTCTAATAGAGCGGCAGGAAAAGCTACAGGTCATGAAAATCTATCTATGGCGATCATAGTATGTACAATTTGTTCTGCTCTTTGTGCTTTTGTTGCTGTTGCATTTGCTGCTCAAATGTCTAGCGCTCAAGCAAATTATTTCTCTGCAGAATTTGGTTCGAGTGGAGACATGACTATTCTTGTGATAGCTACAGTGATGGTAGGTGGTAATTCCATTATGGGTGGTTACGGAAATACTATAAGGACAAGTATAGGAGCTATTTTTATAGCGATGATTGATAATATGATGGTCTTAAATGGACTAAATAGCGGACCGAGAATTGTAGGTGTAGGTTTGATGATTGTTTTTAGTATTTTAGTTTTTGCCCTATATGCAAAAGGATCGAGAGCTCAGGAGTAATATTATGCAAAATTCTTTTATTAGCAAAATTAAACAAAAATTTATTTCTAATCCCGATTTAACTTTCGCTTTTTTTTTAGCGATTACGGTTTACTCATACTTTGGATTTTCCGTTGAAGTCTTTGCTTCACATAACCTTACTTTTGCCATTCTTGAAAGATTTGCGGTTTTAGGTTTAATTGGTCTCGCACTTACTATTTGTATTATTGCCGGAGAAATTGATTTATCCATTGGTTCTAATGCTGCTTTATGTGCAGTGATAGTTGTGAAATTAACAGATCCAATTGGAGCTCCTTTGGCAATTGTAATTGGTTTATTTATTTCAACAGGTATCGGATTTATTCAAGGCTTTTTTATAGCCTATTTAAGAGTCAGAGCTATTGTTTTAACAGTTGGCACATTAATGTTGTTAAGAGGAATTTCTTTAGTTGTTGCTGAAGAAAAAACAGTCATGCTGACAGATTTTAGAGTTCCTGATTTTATAACTACAAAATTTTTTATGTATTTTTCTCCTGCTAGTATTATGGTTATTTTTGTCTTTATACTGGTTGGAATTTTTATGCGTTTTACAAAGTATGGAAGAGAAATATATGCAATAGGTGGAGCTAGAAAAGAATCGCTAGCTGCTGGCGTTCCAATAAAAAGACCAATGATTATTGCCTTCGCTCTATCAGGTTTTTGTGCTGGTTTTGCAGGAGCAGTGATAGGTTTAAAATCTGGTACCGCTCAAGGTCTAGGACTTCAATATTTACTTTTGGCTGGCACTGTTGCGGCATTCGTTGGTGGTGTTAGTATTCTGGGCGGAAAAGGAGGAATTATTGGAGCTGCAGTTGGTGCTTTAACTGTTAATTTTTTAAATACAGGGCTTTTATTTTACGCCCTTCAAGTTCACTTTGTGCAACTATTTACTTCAGTTCTACTTGTGGTCGTAATTGTCTTTCAAACAATGTCTAGAATTTTTGATCAATACCAAACCCGGAAAGCTTTCTTAGAATCGGTAGATCAAAGACGAAAAAATCTCATAGCTAAAAGAGATAATTCTTTACAAAAAAGCTAAAGTTAATTATCTCTTAAAATTAGATCTGCTCCCTTTTCGCCAATCATGATGGCTGCTGCTTGAGTATTTCCAGAAACAATTCTCGGCATAATAGAAGCATCAATAACTCTTAATTTCTGGACGCCCCTCACTTTTAAATCAGTATCAAGAACACTATCGCTAGATGAACCCATCTTGCAAGTACCTACACAATGTAACATAGACCCACCAACATTCTTGCAATAATCTTCTAATTCTTTATCTGTATTGCAATTTAACCCTGGTGTAATTTCTTCTTTAACATAGTTTTTTAAAGGGTTGGTTTGAGCTATTTTTCTTCCAAATTTTAATCCTTCAATTATAGCTTTACGATCATTTTCACTTTCAAAAAAGTTAAATTGGATTGCAGGGTGATCATTAGGGTTAGAAGATTTAAGTTTTACAAAGCCTCTAGATTCTGGGCGACTATGTTCTGCTAAAATAGTAAAAGCTGAAAAGGGCCTAGGAACACCAAGATCTTCTCCCGTACACCACGCCATATAGGTAACCATCATGTCAGGAGTTTTTAATGCTGAATTTGTTTTAATAAATGTATTTGCATAATTACCATTGCTGGCAAAAGGGCCAGATTTAAATAAAAAGTATCTCATCATTGCCGAAATTTTTCTAAAGTTACTATGATATAAATCATTTACCGTAATGGGTTTTGTGCATTTATATTCTGTCGCTACACCAAAATGATCTTGTAGATTTTTACCTACTTGTTTTGAATCATATTCAACTTTAATTCCTTTTTCTTTTAATTCTTCTCCATTACCTACACCGGATAACATTAAGAGTTGAGGGCTATTGATTGTACCTCCACTTAAAATAATTTCATTTTGACTATAGGCTATGTGATCACCATAATTATTTGTATAGCAAACACCCTTAGCTACTCCATTTTCAATAATTACTTTTGAAACTAACGATTTAGTTATAATTTTTAAATTATGATTGCCAGTCGAACTATTATTTAAAAAAGCTCTCGCCGTACTCCATCTCCTATTATTTTTTGTAGTAACTTGATAGTAACCAGTACCTTCTTGAGATATTCCATTAAAATCATCATTATATACAGAACCTAAATTATGGGAAGATTCAATGAATGCATCAGCTAACTCATCTTTTGATGGCAAGTCTGAAACCCATAAAGGTCCCCCAACTCCGTGGTACTCACTTTCACCTCTGACTTGATGCTGACTCTTTTTAAAGTAAGGGAGGACGTCATCATATCCCCAACCAATACATCCTTGGTCTCTCCATCCATTATAGTCCTCTGGCTGACCTCTAACGTACAACATGCCATTAATTGAGCCAGTTCCTCCTAATACTTTGCCTCTTGGCTGGTAAGATCTTCTGTTGTTTAAAAAAGGTTCCGGCTCTCCGTTGTAACGCCAGTTTAATTTTTTATTCTTAAATAATTTTCCGTATCCCATTGGTATATGAATGTAAGGACTAGTGTCTTTTCCGCCTGCTTCAATCAAAAGGACTTTATGACCAGCATTACTCAACCGACTAGCTACTACGCATCCAGCTGATCCGGCACCAACTATAATAAAATTAAATGTATCTGTACTAGTCATAAAATAATTAAATAAAATACACAGAATTTAAAGATTAAAATTAAAATTAATCTCACAATGAGATTATTTCAACTTTTATTTGTTGATAGTTTTCTTAGTATGAAAAAAATAGTAACACGGAGGAATAATAATTATGAAAAATATTTATAAACTTCTTGCTGCTTCATTTTTAGTATTTGCGAGTTTTTTTTCATTCACAAGTACAACTAATGCTGCAGGAGAAAAATTGGTTTTTATTTACCATTCAGGTGATGAAGATTTTTGGTGGAATACTATCAAGAATACGTTAAAGCAAGCTGAAAAAGAAATGGGCATTACGGTTGATGTTCGTAACCCTCCAACTGGAGATTCAGCTGATATGGCTCGTATTGTTGAACAAGCTGCTGCTGCTGATTATGATGGCATGATTGTCACTATTGGTGATTACGATGCTCTTAGATCTGCAATTACAGGAGCTGTTGATACAGGAATGCCGGTTATTACAGTTAACTCTGGAACCCAAGAGCAATCTGAGTCAATGGGAGCATTGCTACATATTGGACAGCCGGAATTTGAGGCTGGAAGACAAGCGGGTGTAAGGGCTTCAAAGGATGGAATTAAAGACTTTGTATGTTTCAATCATCAAATGGGAAATATTCCTCTAACTGATCGTTGTGCAGGTTATGCTGCTGGCCTTGGTGTGGAATTAGGAGATAGAATGGTAGATATTGGAGGCGATCCTATTGAAGCAAAAAATAGAGTATTTGCTTATTTAAAATCTCATCCAGACACTCCTTCAATTTTAACTTTAGGTCCAAACGGTGGTAACCCAACACTCCAAGCGTTAGAAGAACTAGGTTTAGCTGGAGAAATTTACTATGGTTCATTCGAACTTTCTGCTGAAATGATTGAAGGTTTGAAAAGTGGTGTATTGCAGTGGTCTATTGATCAACAGCAGTTTTTCCAAGGATATTTAGCAGCAAATCTTTTGACTAATCACTTAAGATATGGAGTTACAGTCCCTCATCATATCAACTCAGGACCAGGATTTACTACAAAAGAAAATATTGGTCTAGTTGAAAACTTAGCTGGAACATTCAGATAAGCTTAAAAACTATAATTTTAAAGGGTGAATTTATTCACCCTTTATATTATTATTAATAATAAATTACATTTTATAAAAGGCTAATAATCATGGCAAATGACGAGAGAATAAAAAAAACAAATTTCTTACAAAAAACTTTATTGAGACCTGAGTTTGGTTCTATATGTGGAGTCATACTCGTTTTAATTTTTTTTCTATTGATAGCGAGAGATAATGGAATGTTTAATCCTGACGGAATTAGAAACTGGTCGGTAGTTTCTGCTCAGTTTGCTATCATAGCTGTTGGCGCATGTCTTTTAATGGTAGCGGGAGAATTTGATCTTTCAGTTGGATCTATGATCGGCTTTTCAGGAATGGTTTTAGCGATAGGAAGTATTCATTACGGATTACCTGTCTGGTTTTCAATTTTAATTGCCTATGTTTTATCAATTGCTTTAGGTGCATTTAATGGTTTTTTGGTTATAAAAACAAGACTACCGAGCTTTATAGTTACACTCGCCTTCTTATATATACTTAGAGGATTGACCATTTTCATGTCCGTCACTACTACAGATAAAACAATACTAAGTGGTATGAAACCATTGGCAGATGCTGATTGGCTTGCGCCGATATTTGGAGGAGAATCTCTTACTGGTTTATTTAGGTGGATGGGCGACAATGGTTGGATCGAAGTTTTCTCAAGAGGAACTAATGAAGGACTTCCCGTTGTAAGCGGTATTCCTAATTTAATATTATGGGCAATAGGATTAGTTATTTTTGGACATTGGCTTCTTACAAAAACTAGATTTGGAAATTGGATTTATGCTTCAGGGGGAGATGCTAATGCTGCTAGATATGCTGGTGTCCCTGTAACAAAAGTTAAAATCCTAATGTTTATGTTCACAGCTTTTTGTGCGTGTACTTTTGCTATGATCCAAGTAACTGAATTTGGTTCAGCGGGTGCGGATCGAGGCCTACTTAAAGAATTTGAAGCTATCATTTGCGTTGTAATTGGGGGAGCGCTACTAACAGGGGGCTACGGGTCAGTAATAGGGGCCGGATTAGGAGCTATAATGTTTGGTGTTGTTCAGCAAGGTCTTTTCTTTTCAGGCGCAGAATCTTCATTGTTTAGGGTTTTTCTTGGCGGATTATTATTGGTAGCTGTTATTACAAATACTTATATTAGAAGACTAATTGTTGGAACCGATGATTAAGGAAATATTATGCTAGACCCAATTATCCAATTAAAAAATATCAAAAAAAATTTTGGTAGTGTTATCGCTCTAGATGGGGTGTCTTTTGATGTTACTCCTGGAGAGTGCCATTGTCTTTTAGGTGATAATGGTGCTGGAAAATCAACTTTTATAAAAATTATGTCAGGAGTGTACAGGCCAACTTCTGGAGAAATGTTATTCCAAGGAGAAGATGTTAAATTTACAAAACCTTATGACGCTCTCACTAACGGAATTGCTACTGTTTATCAGGATTTAGGAATGATTCCACTTATGTCTGTTACGAGAAATTTCTTTATGGGTAATGAGCCAACTAAAGGGGGGTTATTAAAAATCTTTGATCATGAGCTTGCAAATAAAATAACTATTGATGAAATGTCTAAATTTCAGATCAACCTAAGATCTCCCGATCAAGCTGTAGGAACTTTATCTGGAGGAGAAAGACAAACAGTAGCTATAGCAAGGGCAGTTTATTTCGGAGCTAAAGTTTTGATATTAGATGAACCGACTTCCGCACTTGGCGTAAAACAAACAGCTAACGTATTAGACACAGTTGATAAAATGAGAAAAAAAGGAATAGCAGTAGTGTTTATAACTCATAACGTAAGGCATGCTTATAGTGTTGGAGATAGATTTACAGTATTAGATAGAGGGAAAACATTAGCAACAGCAAACCATAAAGATGTATCTCCAGATGACTTACAAAATATGATGGCAGGAGGCAAAGTATTACCTTCTCTGAATGAATAGTTTTAATAGCTAGATCAATATTCTTATTAATCCAATTTAAAAACATGAACAAAAAAAATACAGAAATAGGAATTGGTATAATTGGTACAGGCTTTATGGGTAAAGCACATGCTAATGCTTTTAGATCTGTTGCAGGAATTTTTAATTTACCCATTTCACCAAGATTAGAAGTAATTGCAGATCTTAATAAAAATGAAGCAATAAAATCTTCTGCCTCATCGGGTTTTAATAAAATCACAGATAACTGGAAAGAATTAGTTGAAGATCCTAATGTTGATATCGTTGCAATAACAACACCGAATAGTTTACATGAAGAGATGGCGCTTAAAGCAATTTCTTTAAAAAAAACAGTTTACTGTGAAAAGCCTTTGTCAGTTAATTCAAGTTCAGCAAAAAAAATGTTTAGAATGGCAAAATCAAACAAAATTATAACTATGGTGGGTTTTAGCTATCTGCGAAATCCTATGATTTATTTAGCAAAAAATATTATTGAATCTGGTCAAATTGGAGAAATCAAAACTTTTAGCGGTGTACACCTAGAAAATTACATGCAGGAACATGTTCCTCATTCGTTTAGAACTAGAGTAAAAGATGGGGGAGGAGCTCTCATGGATCTCGGAAGTCATATAGTATCTATTGCCCGTTTTCTACTAGGGCCTATTAAAGAAGTTGTAGGCATTGAAGAAAATAATGTTGAAGCAAGATTAGATGTCAATAAAAAACTAAAAAAATCTGAAGTAGATGATCGTAGTATCTTTATTGCTCGATTTAAAAATGGAGTAACTGGAAATTTTGAATCGTGCTGGAATCATTACGGAACTAATATGAATTTAGGTTTTGAAATAACAGGAACTAAAGGAGCTATTAAATTTAACCAAGAAAAAATGAACGAATTACAGCTTTGCAAAGATTATTCTCAAGGTTTTTTAAAAATTGAAGCCGGACCAGAACATAAGCCATATGAAAATTTTTGTCCTGCACCTGGTCATCATTTAGGCTTTAATGATTTAAAGGTTATTGAAGTAGCGGAACTATTATTAGCGCATATAAATAATAAGCCTTGTCTGACTGATTTTGAAGAAGCTTACCAAATACAATTAGTGATTGATGCTGTTAAAAAATCTTCTATACAAAAAAAATGGATAAAGATTTAATTATAAATTAAATAGTAGATTGCTTTTTTCAAATTTGACTATCTTTAAAATATTTTAAATTTATTTTTCTCTTGATGCTATATTTGGAACTCAGGAGAAATCCAAATATAGCTTTAATCATGATCTTAATAAAAAAAAATACAAATAATTATTAATGGAATAATAAATAAAAGTTTAATTTTTCAATTAATATTATTGACTAATATTCAGGAAACAAAAATTAAATTATTCTCAATATGAGATTATCAATTTAGTATGAATACCATACTCTTATACCTTTGTTAAATTAGATGGATAATAAATCCTTTAAGGAAGATTGAATGCTCTGGGCTATCTTTAGACTCTCTGCTTTACTGATAGCATTAGGCCTATTTTTTAAATTAGTATGCAAGACATTACCTATTAAATTAGCTATATTAAAATAATTTGGAATAGGCACTCTTAGCCAATTTTTTATTAGACCTTTTTTTTGCATATTATCTATAGAAATTAATGACGGGTTTGATTTTTGAACTTCAGGGTCATTGGAAACACTAAATAATGGAGAAGCTGTCACGCCATTTTCGATATAATACTTAATCATTGGAGGAGACACCAAATATTTAATAATTGAAAATATAATTTTTACTTTATTTGAATTAATATTAATAGGTATTCCTAATGAAAATCCACCAATTGAAGATGCTTCAAATCCTTCTTTACCTCCTGGTTTAGCTGTATAAACGGAATTTTTATAAGCAGGTGATTCTTTGTTATTTTCAAAAAAACCACTTCTCCCAGACCAAATATTTGCTACTGCAACATCGCCTTTAGTATAGGATTTTGCTACATCGTCCCAAGTCATAGATAATATATTCGGATGTGAATATTGCTTAATTTTAGATAATAAATAAATAGAGTTTATGGACGCATCACTAGTTAGGTCAATTACATTAGGAGTTGTATCTAGATTAGAGGTATCAAAAATACCTTTTGATATTTCTCTTAATTTAATTAATGGTGAACCTAGGTTTCCCATCATTTCCATAAAATGACAACCAAATGGAAAACCTGATACGCCAGGCCAAGCAAAAGAATATTTTGTAGGAGAAAATTTTTCTAATTTTTTTAAGCAAAAAAATAATTCAGTTATATTTTTGGGTATTTTCAAACCAAGTGAATCAAAAATATCTTTTCTATATACCATAATTGACGCGACCTCTTCTATAGGTAGTCCATATAAATTATTATTATAGGTTGAAGCTTTAATTGCCGCAGGATGAAAATCTTTAATATTAAAATTATTAGTATGTATTATTTCATTTAAAGGTAATAAGTATTTATTTTTATGTATTTCACCTGTCCAGGGCATATCATAAGAAATAATATCGTATTTTGATACGCGTAACTTGGAGTTTTTAATCAATTCCTCTCTTAGTGAGTTATTGTTCATTAAACTAATTTCTAATTTCACGCCAAGCATATTTTCTATAAATTTTTTATTTTTATTTATAACTATAAAAGTTGGATCGTCACCTAGAAGCATTTTTATTTTTTCATTTGGATTACAATTAATATTTAAGATGCCGGGCGGTGGGATTATATTTGCTGAAAAAAAAGATGTTCCAAAGTAAAAATTATTATTATTTTTATTTTCATAACCTAAACTAAAAGCAACATGATATTTTATTTCTTTCAAATAATTTTCAAATGATTGCAGTAATTTTTCACTAGGATGTAAGGAATAAGTTTTTCCTGTTTTTGTACGTGGTCGCTGAAGAATAATACTTTTGTTTATCAGTGAATTAATTTTTCTAATGGCTGTTGCTCTAGGCAACCTACAATAGTCAGCTAAGCTACTAAGAGTAACTAATTTATTATCTAAATGACTTTTGAATAAATAGGAATAAATATCCCAAATTGAATTTTGAGAAATTGCCTCCTCGTCAAAATTAAATAGCTCATTAGATTTATCTACAAAAGATATTAATTCTTTTAATTCATCTCTATACATAATTATTTAAAATATCTCATAATGAGATAATTTTATATTATTTTTTATAAAATTAAAAAGTATGTTTAACATATTTTTATAACCCATAATAATTGTATGAGTATAGATAGTAAAATTTTTGTATTACTTAAATTTATCTATAAAAAATATTCAAAATGAATATTTTCAATATAGAGATAATTTTATATAAATATTATTATTGAATTTCTAGTAATCTGAGGAGAATTGAAAATGGATAAGGAAAGACTTAAAGGAAAAAATATTCTAATCACAGGTGCTGCTCAAGGCATGGGCGCTGCTATTGCAGAAGACTATTGTGCTCAAGGTGCAAAAGTTTGTTTAACTGATGTCAATCTAGATGGATGTAAAGAAGTAGAAGAAAGAATTCGTTCGGCTGGTGGTGAGGCTATCTCATGTAAGGTTGATGTAAGAAAAAGAGAAGATCATGTTGCAGCAATTCAAGCAACTGTGGAGGCTTTTGGAAGTTTAAATGTTTCTTTAAATAACGCTGGTGTCAATAAACCACTTTGGTTTATGGATGTTACAGAAGAAAACTATGATTTTATTTTTGATATTAACGTCCGTGGAGCTTGGCTTGGTATGCAAGAACAAGCAAGACAAATGATTAAGCAGGGTAAACAAGATTATCCTTATAAAATTATTCATGTAGCTTCAATTTTATCAAGAGAGACTTTTGATGATGTTGTAATCTATGGAGCCAGCAAACATGCAGTTGCAGGTTTAATAAAAGGCGGCGCAAAAGGTTTAGCTAAATACGGTATTAACGTAAATGGTTATGGTCCGGGCGTTGTAAGAACGGAAATGTGGGAACAGCTTGATAAAGAGCTTGTTGCTATGGGTAAATTTGAAAAACATGGTGAGTCGATGGATGAAATTGCTGCAAATATGATATTAATGAAAAGATATTCGTATCCTGAAGATATCACTGGTACAGCAGCTTTCTTAGCAAGCAAAGATTGTGATTACATGACAGGCCAAATCTTAATGATTGATGGAGGAATGGTAATACAATAATGGCTGATCCAATTTTAATAAAACCGGAAGATGTAAACCCTAATTATAACTGGCACAAACCTGTTGGTGCCCCCGGTCATATGAATGTTGATTACGAACAGAGAATTAATTTTTCTCGTCTCCATAATTATAGACTGGGCAGAGCAAAAGCAGCTCTTGAAAAATCGGATGCTGGATCTTTACTTTGTTTTGATAACAACAATATTAGATATTTAACTAGTACAGTTATTGGCGAATGGTCTAGAGATAAGATTGCTAGATACTCACTATTACCTCAAGGAGGAGACCCTATTTTATGGGATTTTGGATCAGCAGCAAAACATCATCAGCTTTATTCGCCTTGGCTCCCAAAAGAAAATTGGAAAGCAGGCATGGTTGGTTTAAGAGGAACAGTTCATCCTGATGTAGGTCTCATGACAAATGCTGCTAAAGAAATTAAATCGATGTTAGTAGAAAAAGGTCTTGCTAATATGCCAGTTGGAGTTGATTTAGTTGAACCTTCTATGATGTTTGCACTTCAGGCAGAAGGAATCAATATTATCGATGGACAGCAGATTCTTTTAGAAGCTAGAGAAATTAAATCACAAGACGAATTAGTTTTATTAAATCAAGCTGCAGCCATGGTTGATGCTACGTATCATCAAATGTGGGAAACAATGAAGCCAGGTGTGAGTGAAGCTCAAATCGTTGCAAATGCTAACAAGCTTCTTTATGAATTAGGCTCAGATGATGTGGAGGCTATTAATGCTATTTCTGGCGAGCGTGGAAATCCACATCCTCACAATTTTACTGATAGAATTTTAAGACCAGGAGATCAGGCTTTCTTCGATATTCTTCAATCGTATATGGGTTACAGAACTTGTTATTACAGAACTTTTAATATCGGAAGAGCTACTCCAGCTCAAAGTGATGCCTACAAGCAATGTAGAGAATGGCTTGATAAAGCTATTGAACTTGTTAAGCCTGGCGTTTCAACTGATAAGATCGCAGCTGTCTGGCCTAAAGCGGAAGAGTTTGGTTTTAACAGTGAAATGGAGGCTTTTGCTTTACAGTTTGGGCATGGTTTAGGATTAGCTATTCATGAGAGACCTATTATTAGTCGTCTAACTTCAATGGACGCACCTCAAGAAATTAAAGAGGGAATGGTGTTTGCTTTAGAAACTTACTGTCCAGCAACAGACGGTTATTCTGCTGCTAGAATTGAAGAGGAGTTGATAGTTACTGACAAAGGATGTCAGGTTATTTCATTATTTCCTGCTGAAGAGTTACCTATTGCAGCTAAATATTAATGACTAGTAATATTAATGATGACATTGGAGAATCTAACAGATTAAAACTTTGGGAGATGATGTTAAAACTTCGTCTCACAGAAAAAAAAGCTTACGATCTTTTTTTACAAAATCTTATTAAAGGAACTAGTCACTTAGCACTTGGTCAAGAGGCCATCGGAGCATCCTTTGGAGTCTTACTTGAAAAAGGAGATTATACTTTTTGTACTTATAGAGGTCATAATCACACTTTAGCAAGGGGCTCTAGTATTGAAGGAGTTCTTGGAGAACTGATGGGAAGACAATGTGGTTTAATGAGCGGCAAAGGTGGATCAATGCACTTAACTGATATTGATAAAGGTGTGATGGGATCTTATGCTATTATTGGAGCTCATATTCCAATAGCAAATGGAACGGCATTAGCTGCTCAATACAACAAGACAAAAGCGGTTACAGTTTGTTTTTTTGGAGATGGAACAACTAACATAGGAGCATTTCATGAAGCTCTTAATATGGCTCAAATTTGGAAATTACCTATCGTCTTTGTTTGCGAAAATAATCTTTATATGGAATACACAGCCATTGCTGATGTAACTGCGGTAGAACATCCAGCAGCTGATCGAGCTTCAGCTTACGGGATGGAAAAAATTATTGTAGATGGTAATGATGCTGATGCGATGTTTAGGGTTGCTCAAAAAGCAATTAATATGGCTAGAGATGGAGATGGACCTTCTTTAATAGAAGCTAAAACATATCGGCATAGCGGTCACTCTAGAGCAGACCCTGGAAAATACCGTCCTGATGAAGAAGTTAAAGAATGGGTGGAGAATAGAGATCCTATTAAAACTTACCGTCAAAGATTAAAGGATTTTAATGTTGATGAAAATACGATTAATCTAATTGAAGAAGATATGATTAAACAAGTAGAAGCCGCAACTGAAATAGCGAAGGCTTCACCAATTCCAACCATCGACGCTATTTATACAGATGTATGGGCAGACGGAGGTTCAGAATGGCACAATTAACTTATCGAGAGAGCGTCTCTCTTGCTATAGCTCAATCAATGAGAAAAGACCCAAAAGTTTTTTTCATGGGTGAAGATGTTGGTGCTGCAGGGGGAGTATTTAAAGCTACGGTTGGACTGTTAGATGAATTTGGACCTGAAAGAGTTAAGGATTGTCCAATTTCAGAACAAGCAATCTTAGGAGCAGCAATGGGTGCAGCTATGACAGGTTTAAAGCCAATTGCAGAAATTATGTTTGCAGATTTCTTAGCTGTTTGTTGGGATATTATTGCAAATCAAATTGCAAAAACTCGCTATATGTCAGACGGTCAAATTAATATACCTCTAGTTATTAGAACAGCTAATGGGGGAGGTTCAAAATTTGGAGCCCAACATTCTCAAAGTTTAGAAAACTGGTCTATGGCAATACCTGGTTTAAAAGTAGTAGCCCCTAGTTCACCAATAGATGTATTAGGTTTAATGGCTTCCAGTGTCCAAGATCCAGATCCAGTTATTTTTTATGAGCATAAATCTCTTTATGCAATGAAAGAAGAAGTGGAAAATACTGATATTATTATCCCTTTAGGTCAGGCGAATATAATGCATGAAGGTAGCGATATTGTTTTAATAGGACTAGGCCTTATGGCGCAAAGAGCAAAAAAAGCAGCAGTTATATTAAAAGAACAATTTAATGTCAGTGCAAGCGTTCTAGATTTAAGAACTTTAGTCCCACTAGATTTACAGAGTATCAAAAGAGAAGTTTTAAAATGTGGTCATGTTATAACTGTTGAGGAAAATCCAAGACTGTGTGGTTGGGGAGCTGAGATATCATCACTTATTACCGAGTATTGCTTTGATCAATTAAAAGGCCCTGTTACGAGAATTACTACACCTCATATTCCACTACCAAGTGCAGATATTTTAGAAGATAATACTATCCCATCAGTGGATTTAATAGTAGAGACAACATTAACAAAGTTAGAAATTAAAAAGGAGAAATAATTATGGATATCATAATCCCATCATTAGGTGAAACGGTAGATGAAGGTAAAGTAGTTAAGTGGATGAAACAAGTTGGAGACGTAATTAAAGAAGGTGATGTTTTGTGTGAGGTGGAAACAGATAAAGCTACAGCAGAAGTTCCTTCAATTATTGACGGTACTCTTAAAGAAATACTTGTTCAAGAAGGTGAGACTGTTCCTGTAGGTCAGAAAATCGCAGTTGTCGAATAGATTTATGCTAAAATTGCAGTAGTCGTATAATTCAAAAGGAGATATATTTTTATTCATGGATATTAAAAAATTAAAACTTTATAGAGACAAATGTTACATAAATGGCGAATGGATTAACGCAAATTCAAAAGAAAATATATCTGTAAATAATCCCGCATCACTTGAAGAAATTGGAACTGTCCCTAAATGTGGAAAAGATGAAACTATTCTAGCTATTGAATCAGCTCAAAAGGCTTTTCCTGAGTGGAAAGCAAAATCAGCAAGAGAAAGATCAAATATATTAAGAAAATGGTTTGAATTAATTATTAAAAACCAAGAGGAGTTAGCTCAAATAATGACTATTGAGCAAGGAAAACCAATTAAAGAGGCAAGAGGAGAAATCACCTATGGTGCATCTTTTGTGGAATGGTTTTCTGAAGAAGCGAAAAGAGTTTATGGAGATACAATTCCTGATCCTATGACGGACAGAAGAATTATTGTTTTAAAACAACCTGTTGGTGTAGTTGCAGCAATCACACCTTGGAATTTTCCAAGCTCCATGATTACTAGAAAATGTGCTCCAGCTTTGGCAGTGGGCTGTCCTGTAGTAATCAAACCAGCAAGTCAAACTCCTTTCTCAGCATTAGCCCTAGCGGCATTAGCGGAAGAAGCAGGTTTCCCTAAAGGAACAATCAACGTCATTACAGGTAAAGCTTCTGAAATTGGGGAAGAGCTTTCAACAAGCCCTATAGTTAGAAAACTTTCATTTACTGGATCCACAGAAGTTGGAAAAATTTTATTACAAAAATGTTCATCGACTGTAAAAAAAGTTTCAATGGAACTAGGAGGTCACGCACCTTTTATTGTTTTTGATGATGCTGATATTAATGAAGCGGTAGTAGGAGCTATGCAAAGTAAATTTAGAAACACAGGTCAAACTTGTGTTTGTGCTAATAGAATTTACGTTCAAGAAAAAGTTCATGATGAATTTTGTGAAAAATTTATTGAAGCAGTATCAAAATTAAAAGTAGGAGAAGGGCTCGATGAAGAAGTAGCTTCCGGTCCTATGATTGATGAACATTCATTAGCTAAAGTGGAAGAGCATGTGGAAGATGCTGTTCAAATGGGAGCTAAAGTTGCTATCGGAGGTGCAAGACATGCGCTCGGTAAAAACTTCTATCAACCAACTATTTTAACAGGCGTAACACCAAAAGCTAAAATCACATTTGAAGAAACTTTTGGTCCTGTCGCTCCAGTTTATAAATTCAAAGATGAAAAAGAGGTCATAGAATTGGCAAATAACTCACCTTATGGCTTAGCTTCTTATTTCTATTCAAGAGATATTGGTAGAATTTGGAGAGTAGCTGAAGGACTTGAATATGGAATGGTTGGTGTAAATACAGGCCTAACATCTAAAGCGGAAGCCCCTTTTGGGGGTATTAAAGAGTCAGGATTAGGCAGAGAAGGTTCAAAATACGGTATGGATGATTTCCTTGAGATCAAATATATCAATATGTCTGGTCTAGACAAATAACCCATTCTCTTGTATTAAAATAAATCGATGAATAAAATATTTAAAGTTGGTTTAATAGGTTGTGGTCATATATCTGAAACTTATTTTAAGGGTCATGCTTATTTTAATAACTTTAAAATTATTAAATGTGCAGATATTAATATGGAAACCGCTAAAAAATGTGCGGAGGAAAATAATATTGAAGCGTGTAGCGTTGATGAAATACTTCTAGACAACGAAATCGAAATTATTCTTAACTTAACAATTCCAAAAGCTCATTACGAAATAGCTAAAAAATCTTTAGAGAACGGTAAGCATGTTTATGGAGAAAAACCCATGGCAATTAATTTTGAAGATGGAGAAAGACTACTTCAATTATCTACCGAAAAAGGTCTTTATATTGGAAATGCTCCAGATACTTTTTTAGGTGGGGGTATTCAAAAATCTATTGAACTATTAAAAAGTGGAGTAGTAGGTGATATTAAAATTGGTAATGCTATTTTTGCTTTTCCAGGTGTTCAATCTTACCATCCCAATCCAGAGCCTTGGTTTGCAGAAAAAGAAGGTGGACCTGTTATTGATATGGGGCCTTATTATCTAACAGCATTAGTTAACTTGTTAGGGCCTGCAAAAAAAGTTCATGGAGTATCTACTAAGGTATTCAATACAAGAACAATTGGTATAGGGCCTAAAATAGACACAGATTTTAAAGTTGAATGTCCCACAACTTATTTAATAAATTTAGAATTTGAAAGTGGTGCTTTGATACAAATTACTCTTTCTTTTGATGTAATAGCTCATCAAAGAAATCATATTGAACTTTATGGAACTAAAGGATCTATGATAGTTCCTGATCCCAATATGTTTGGAGGTTCACCTCTTGTGTGTACTGCTGATTCAGACGAATGGATTGCACATAGCACAGAAGATATGCCTCTTGGAAAAACAAATATTACTAGTGAGAGTTCAAGAGCGAACGAATCCTCTACGAGAGCTAATTATCGAGGAGTAGGGCTTTCAGAAATGGCTTATTCTATTGAGCATGGTAAAAAAAATAGATGTAACGGCGAACTATCTTTACATATCCTTGATATTATTCAAACAGCTATGAAGGCAGCGAACTCTGGAGAAAGTCTAGATATTAAAACTTCTTGTGAATTACCAAGTTTCTTTAATAATGAGGATATTTCTGCAATACTCAAATGATATAAGATGAACTTATGTCAAATATTTTAAATAATCTTAATAAAAAGTTACTAGTCATAGGTAGAGCTGGTATGGATATTTATCCTGAACCGCCCGGTACTAAAACAGAGGATGTTGAAAGTTTTTCTACGCATTTAGGAGGTTCTGCAGCTAATACTTGTGTGGCTCTAGGCCAACTTGGTATCACTACAGATTTAGTGACATGTATTTCAGACGATTCTATTGGTAAATTTGTAAAATTAAAATTAGAAAAATTTAAAATTGGAATGCAGTATTGCAGAGAT
>Ga0209830_10000957_pt1 | contig 27129 bp, 14 predicted proteins | sample ArcticOcean_MG_C_12_FD_187439 | JGI IMG/M metagenome (GOLD analysis project Ga0209830, IMG submission 187439) | Marine microbial communities from western Arctic Ocean - ArcticOcean_MG_CB8_130 (SPAdes) (version 2) | ecosystem: Environmental > Aquatic > Marine > Oceanic | place: Arctic Ocean...
TTTTAAACACGAAAGCTCTCACAAACAACAACACTCACTGCAGACCCACGCGCCCTGAACAGTATGATCGCGCGGAAAAGCAGCAACATCGGCAAGTAAAGAAAAAAGTAAAGAGAGAGAGAGAGAGAGAGAGAGAGAGAGAGCGATGGATGATGATGTAAGGAATACGCCGCTTGCGACTACATCATCATCAACAACGAAAGCTATCGAAGAAGAATTCGAAGAAGAATTCGAATTCGAAGAAGAATATCCTGATTTAGATTGTTTAGACGAAAAATTACTACTCGCCGATGTCGATTGCGAAAGGTTGATTTATTTAGCTAAAACTGTTCTCGAAGATATTTACGGCCCTGAGCCGAAATATCGGGTGAGCAAACACCTCGCACCTGATTTCGAATTTTTAGGCCCCATGGTATCGCTCGGGAAGACGCAGTTTCTGAAATTTCTGGATAGAACGCAAATGCATTTGGCCTTTCCAGACAGAAGGATGAACTGTTACAACTTTAGGGTAGATCCCATCGACAAGAATAGAGTGTGGTTAATCAATAGAATCGTAGGGACACATACTCAGACTTTGATGGGGAAGATTAAACCGACGTACAGAAAAGTCGAACTACCGCCTACGGCGGTTTCGTTGACGTTTAACGAAAAGGATTTGGTGACGAAATATACAGCTTTCGTTATGGATAGGTCAGTGGGTAACTCGCAAGGGTATTCAGGGCCAATGGGCATCTTTTCCGCCATCGGTGAAAAGGTCCCTATGCCGGAAATTATGGACGAGCACGCGACCGGAAAAATGAGTACGGAAAAGACAAATAATATGAGTTTAAGATTTAAGTTACGAGCGTGGCTCTGGGCACGTAACGTAGCGAAAGAGACAAATAAAAGAACGAAATTAGAAAATCAAAATAGAGGCGGTTGAGTCTGACATACTACCAGTATGTGTGATAAAAAACGTACCACTTGTACCACGTATAAATAAATATATATATATTAGTAATTATTATTCTCTACTATTTATAATTTTTCCGAGTCGTTGTTGTACTATCGAAAATGCCGTTCGCGTTTGCGACTTCGAACCCATCGCGTCTGTACTCTTCTCCTTCTTCTGCGCCTTCTAAACCTACGTCGTTCAAAAATTCTCTATACGCGAATTCGATGTAATTTATACCACCTCTTATAAAATAATCATCCGCGCCTCCCATATCATTCGATAGTTCAAGCTCATCCGCAACCGTGGAGAATTGCCAAAGCAAACCATCCTCCGAAATTTTAACTATATTTTTCTCCTCCGCTCCATTCAGTTTTGCTAGTTTCTCAATCTCCTCTTTAACTTTAAAAATTTCTTCGCCCGATTTACACGAAAACCTTTGAGAATCGCACCGATGCATACTAATTGCGAAATGATTCACAAACTCGATGCCGTTGAAGAGTAACCACGATGCATACTCACTTTTATCGCGAACGTATTCAAACTCTTCCTTTGTTATTGTTTGAATGAACGAAAGTCTTTGTTGGTTCCAAAAGTTCATCTCGATATCTACTTCTCTATTTGCTTTTAAAGCTTTTTGTATAATCGCTTGCATTTTATCATCCTCAAACGCTTCGATATCGATCTCGCTTATGAATAATCTTGGCCACCAGTAGTAAACGCCATTTTTATTATCATTATCGTCATCATCGTCAGTCGTTTCTTTTCTTCGTCGCGCTTTCGTCGCCGGTGGTTTTAACCAAGTAGCTTTCAATTTCTTCTGCGGAAACTCTAACACATCGCCAGTTTCTCTATACCCAAGCTCATCAATAAACAACCTCTTTACATCAATAAACTTCTTCTTCTCCTTCATATCATTATCATCATCATGTATTCCCTTGAACGTCCTGAACGCGACGTGATCAAGTTTTCGTTCTACAACTTCGAGCTCGTACGCTTTTCTGAACTCGCTAAGGACAGTTTGAACCGTTTCAGAGCTTTCGACGAATTTTGAGAACAACCTCGAGATTGATTCTTGGAACGATCGAGCGCGAAGATTTATGATACCACCGTCCTCGTTTTTCTCTATCATTCGTTCATTTATTATTATTACTCGTATTATTATTATTTTTTGCTCGTTGTGTGTACGCTGTATGTCGCATGCGTATGATGTCTCTTGTAAAAAAGACGTTTAGGGTTTTATGCTGTTTGGTCAATTGACTCATTTGGCCGCGTGGATATACTTTCGCAATTTCGACAAATGCACGCGATATAAAACCACTCGCGACTAAGATAGGCGCCATTATTATTATTATTAAACGTCATCACGCGCACACACGCGGTCTATAACGAGCACTACTATCATAAATTTGACATCTCTTGGAATAATAAAACCAGAGGCGCCAGCAAGCGGCTCTCCGAGGGAGCAAAAAATGAAAGAAACCGACGCGTTGTTAGGAAAAGATAGTAATAGTAATACTTCTAATAATAACGTGAGTTTCGCAGAGCCAGTAAAAGGGCAAGAAGTGATAATAAATGATGAAGAAGAAGAAGAAGAAGACAAAACGACGATGAGAGCGATTAAGACCACGCGAAACAAACACGTTGAAAACGATTATGAAAACGAAAACGATGATGGAGATGGATATATAGAACCGAAAACACCGAGAATGTACGATTTGCGGTTTGGTATAAACGATTGGCGACGGTTTGGCGCAGTGCATTTGTTCGCATGCGCGCTTTTTAACATATTCACTTTAGGAGTCTACGGTGTTTTGCAAGAAAGGATTATGACTATACCGTACGAGAGTAACGAACCCGATATATACGCAGATGCAGTGTTCGAGAGTTCTATATTTTTAGTCTTTAGTAATCGATGTTGGGCATTATTCGTTGGCGCGATTGCGTTGATGTACACAAAACCGCAAGAAGTTTCATTCTTTTCGAAGAAATGGTGGTGGCCACATTCGACGTTGGAAAATTACGCTTGCGTGGCGTTTTCAAACATCGTCTCGACGTTATGTCAATATGAAGTTTTGAAATATCTCAGTTACGCGATTTCGACTTTAGCAAAAGCGGCAAAGATATTGCCAACAATGGTGTGGGGATATTTCCTTCACGGACGTAGGTTTTCAAATACTCAATTCGTGTCCGCGTTATTCGTAACGGCTGGTTGTTTCGTCTTTGTTTTCAACTCTACTTTAGCGGCAAAATTCGCTGATAAACCGTACGGTGTATTCGATGATGGACAGCATTTTATGACAAGGGCGAGCCATAACCGCACCGAGATTCGAGATTATGTCATCGAGGAGGAAGATGTAGAGGATAGTTATCCAAACGGGATCGTTCAGGAAGATCAGATTTGGAAAGAGGTGCGTGAAATTTCTCCGTTTCAGCAAACAATAGATTGGTTTAGAGATACAGCGAAAAATTCCCTTGCAATTGGTTCATTAATAATGCTCATCTTCTTGGCTGCTGATGGTTTCACGAGTTCGTTTCAACAGCGTATGTTTCGAGTGCAAAAGACTTCTTTGTTCGATCAAATGTTTTGGACTTGCGTTTTCGGGACATTTTTTTCGGCTATTTGGGTAATTGCATCCGGTCAACTTAAATATGCAACGATTTTTTTGAATCGTTATCCGGATATAAAAATGGACATATTTTATCTATCCATTTCCAGTGCGTTGTCGCAGATTTCAATTACATATACAATTCGCGCGTTTGGCGCCGTTACTTTAGCGACCGTTTTGACAATCAGGCAGGTATTTTCGATATCATTAAACGCGTTTCTATTTCACGAACCGTTGGTTGCTTTACAATGGATTGGTTTAGCTTTGATATTAGTACCTTTGTTTTTCGGAACTATCGATCGCAGTACACAGCAGACACTTGAACAAACTACGCAATATTCGAGTTGGGATTTGAAAAAGTTAGCCGACGACCCGGTTTTGGCCAATAAAACTTCAGACGGTCGAACGCATTATTACACCGGTAAGAGCATTAACAACAAAAACAACAACAACAGAGAAAAAGATAGTGATATCGTTTAGAGATATATATAGAGATATAGAGATAGAGAGATAATATAAATGATGATAGTATAATTTATACCACGATATACCAGACCTTCTCACGTTACTACTGCATACTGTTCTTACGAATAAGATAGGGTTCAGGGATAAGTAAGGTTTCGTTCTCACATTACATTGAAATAGTCAGTCTGTTTATTTTTTGCCTTTATTCACCGTACTTATTATTTTAGTTTTTACCTGACCTCCTGACCCCTCTAAATAAAGTACGGGTGAAATGTGGTTTTTTTCATCACAAATATCGCGTAAACACTGCGCTCATTAAAAATGAAATAAATATGATAAACTACCCTTATGAATGAACGATTTCTGTTCGTGTTCGTTCGTTCATTGAGATATAACTGACTTAATACTAATAGATATTAAAGCATTTTCTTCAGCATTTTCAGTCTTTGAATACTTCCTATACTGCTGCTGCGTGCTGTGTACATTTAATAATGCTGATGGAAATATCTGATTCTGACGAGGAGTACCAGGATTGTCGTTCGGAGATAACATCAAGCGATGATGATGATTACTACTTGGAACATCGCGGGAATACGACAACAACAAGAATAAGAACAGCAACAACTTCCACTGATGATGATACTAGTAAGACGAAGAATAAGAAGACTTCTTCTTCTTCTTCACCATCAACAACAGCTGGACTGCGCGCGACTACAATAACGTCGAAAATAAGTCTTAGCGAGGAATATGCTTTACATAAGGCGTGCTTTGATGGAGATTTAGAGACCTTAATGGAGTTCATAAAGTTCGCTGACGAACTCGTTTTTATTAAGAACGCCAACGCTGCTACTCACCAAGCTGCTGCTTCTGTAAACACTGTTGACAGACAAAATGTATCAGCCATTAAATCGAATTCAAAAATGGTCGAGAAAACGATGATGAAGACGCGCATATTGAACTCCGAAACGACTGGAGACGAAGAAAGTGGTGATATTGATATCATTAAAGTACTGTTGAACTCTTTCGATTCTAGAGGAAATTGTCCAATACACGTAGCATGTATTAGAAGTAAACCAGAGATTGTTAAAGCGTTATGCGAGTGTTCGCTCGTTGAGATCGATAAAAAAAATGCAAACGGATGGAAACCGCTGGACGAAGCGATACATGCGACAGACAGACAAAGTGCGATATACTTAGCCACCGCAAAGAAGAAAAGAGAGCGAGAAAATTTAGATAAAAATTCTCCAGAGTTTATGGAGAGATTGATGGAAGCTCCGGATTTTCAAGCTAATTTGACGTGGGAACTGGTTTCGCCGATATTTGGACCAATTTTAAAAAGACTCGCGCCGAGCGATACTTATCAACTGACTAAAATTGGGACAAGAGTTCGAATCGATGGTCAGTTTCGAGGTATCGAAGATATCGAGGAAATTAGCGGAACGTATGATGAGAATAATAGCGACGTCGGCGACAATAATTCGTCTACAAGTAGGGGAGAAAGACTAAATTCTCTTGAAGATATGGTTCCCACGACGACTTTCTCTGAACGTGGAAAAGATAATGATAACATGAAATCTAGAAGAAATAATATGAGAGGAGCACGAAAACGAGGCCTTGGACTTTTACCAGTCTGGCATCAAGCGCCGTTTTCAATCTTATTCCTGACGAATCAAATCAATAATAATAAAGAAGCAGAACAGGAAGAGGAAGAACGAAAAGTCAACATAATAAAAAAAGGAACAACAACGAAAAGAACAGCAACACAAAAAACTTTATCTCCTTCGCCATTTATATTAGATTCAGGAGGAAAAATAGAAGATGTAGACAAAAAGGAGACTTGGAAGTCAGCGATACTTTATCTCGACCACGGAAATAAAAAGTGCATCGACGCCTTGGAAAAACCAAATCTGGCAAACAAAACAGATCATCAGAGCGATTTTATGAAAGACGTTGCTTCAATTACATTAGAATCGCAAATTGAAGCTGAAATCGATCTCATTCTTGTAGAAGGCCCGAGTAGGGGCGTATACGAAACGAAAGAGTGGGATTTTGCACCGGTCCAAAGTTGGGGCTCATATTTTGGAATAACCGAGCAAACGAAAATAGGAAAGGTGGATGGGAGATATGCAAAGGTCATGGAGGCGAGAGGAAAAGCTTCGGAGACGAGAAAATATCGCTCAGGGCACCTTCCAACTGATGAAAATTATGATTTTGAGTGCTATGCGAACGACTCTATCGAATACAAGGACAAACCTTTGTATCGAGACTACACGAAAGTTCGTTCGGTTGGAAAAAAAAGGGACGAAAATGATGATTACATCGATCCGAGTAAAAAGAGCAAGAAGAAATTAAATAAAACTGATAGCAATCGTTCAATTGATTCGGCTACTTCTTCACAAAGAAAAGAAAAAGAAGAGGATATCGACGACGGTACTAGAGGGCGGAAAATGAGCTGTCGTATTTGGCTCGTTGAAAATTTTCCTCTCAAAGTAAAAGATTTATTACCTGTCATAGAAGTCGCCGCTCAAGCGAATAAATATCTAAAAAGATTCAAGACTCTGCTCACGAGTTGGGAGAGTGAACCGAGCAGACAAGCATTTTTCCCAGTTAAATGTTCAATTCCGATAATGATGACGGTACATTTTGAAGTGCTCTTGCATAACTTCAAAGTACTCTCGCGAGAGGAAAGCGACCGCTTGCAGTTTGAAGATAAAATCTTCACCGTGCCAGAAAATTATGATTTGAAAGGGTTGGATGAAACAATGAAAGATTTAGAGGATAAATTCGACAAGCTCGAGGCGACTGTAGCAGGAGTGGAAGAAGGAGAAATACGAAACGATTAGTAGAATGTACGCGCTCGATTTCGTATGCGCACGATAGCGCGATATTACTCATAATACAGAAATTTCTTTCTTTCGTTTCTACACACCGCATGCTCACACACACTCACACATACATGTATAAGCGTAACGAAACTACTCGAGTAAGGCATTGAGTATAACTCACGCGCGAGGGAGCGAGGCATTTCGTTTTTCGTTGAACTGCTGCAACTGTTTTTGTAAATACTGCAATATCTGCTGCATCAATAAGTTCATTTCTTTCATCGTGTTCCTCTCAAATTATTTGTACAAAAGAGTCTCACTCTCTCTTTCATATGGGAACAACAGTAACAAAACGAGTGTTGTTTCCTAAGAAATGTACGGCTCGTCAGAGAGCTTTATTGCACGAGTTCGCTGAACGAAATAATCTGAAACATTTCTCAACCGGTACAGATGATGCGAGGAGAATAAATATCGAATCAGTGACTACTGATACTACTGCACATACTGGTGATAATGATCACGAACTGGTATGTGAAATCGATGAGGAAGAAGCGGATGGAACGACTGTTGCACAGCCAAGCGATCAAATGCTCTGTGAAATCATCAAAACACATTTTGCACTCGATATTGAACGACTAGGTGATTTTGATTCTGATGATGATGAACGCTCTGCGACTAAGGGTAGGAAACGTAGTAACGATATAATAAAAACGATTAAGAACGTTTCGGTTTCTGAATGGACTACAAAAACGTTAGAATTGTTAGAAATGGAACGCGCGGAAGAACTCGCGCAATCGTTGGATACATTAAACCTATTGATTACGAAAGATAATAAACAATCAACATCAACATCATTGACGAAAGCGAGTAAACGGACGACGACGACAAAGAGAAGAGGGAGCGCGCTCGATGGCTTGAAAATTGTCGATGTACGCGGTGGGCTGTTAGGGCAAACAATTGTTACGCTAGAAGTCGCTAAACGCAAAATTTTAGGTGCTGAAAAGAATGTACCACCGTTGCCGACGCATTCGTTTACTCCGCACGACGTTGTTAGGCTTCGACCTTCAAATGCAAAATATTTTAGCCAAGAAAGTGAAGACGACGGTGGGAATGACGATACGAAAAGTCCCGATTTTCCCACCGGCGTCGTTTATAGAATTAGAGATTCGAGCATAGAGCTCGCTTTGGAAGAAATTCCGGACTTTCTCAACGTATCTCCCTTGCGTTTGGAAAAACTTAGCAACGAACAGACACATAAAAAGCTCGTATCTGCAGTTCAACGTGTACAGCGCGTACTTAGCAACTCTGTGAACTCATCTTTAGGTAAAAATATTCTTGGAATTGTATTCGAAAACGCGTTGCCACGAGTACACCACCGCGTTACAAGCGATGATGAAGGCCTCGGAGAAGATCAGGGGATAAGGTTTAATAACGAAAATTTAGACGCATCTCAGAAAAAAGCTATACAACTTTGCTTGGACTGCGTCGATATTGGAATAATTCACGGACCGCCTGGTACTGGAAAAACAACCGCAGTCGTTGAGTACGTCTCTCAGGAAGTCGCCAGAGGCAATCGAGTTTTGGTATGCTCTGCGTCAAACGTAGCCGTGGATAACGTGGTCGAGCGATTATCAGATATTCCTTTATTTCGAACGGCTACGCTTGATGATAATAAGAAAAAAGTGAGGAAAAAGGAAAGAAGGAAGAAAGGTAACGACGGAGGAATAGGCTGTATTAGCGCACATAAACCAATGGAAAATCAAAGTAAGATGATTGTGCGTTACGGACATCCAGCTCGATTAGCGCCCTCGGTATTAGATGCTTCTCTGGACGCGTACATTTTGCGTTCAGACGACTCAGTTCTTGCTAAAGAGTGCTCAGAAGATGCGAAAAAAATACGCACTCGTATCACAAAGCTTGATTATCGAAAGAAAGAAGACCGCGCAGAACGAAATGATCTTAGAAAGGAGCTGCGGGAGTTAGCAAAGGAGGAAAAGAAACGGCAGAAATTGGCGCAAATAAAAACTTTAGAAAACGCTTCGGTAATTTGTTCGACACTAGCAGGTGCACTATCTTTTATGCTAAAGAACGAAGAATTTGATGTCATCGTCATCGACGAGGCTGCGCAAGCGTTGGAATGTGCAGTTCTTGGAATTGTAGAAAAGGGTAAAAAGTTGGTTCTAGCCGGAGACCATTTACAACTTCCACCGACGGTACTTTCCGATCAAGCTTCTAAAAAGGGGTTATCCGTCACTCTGTTTGAACGGCTCGTAAGAAACAAACAATTTGGTTCTAAGATCACAACAATGTTGAATACGCAGTATCGAATGCACGAATCAATCATGATTTGGTCATCGGACGCGATGTACGATTCTAAACTCATGGCGGCAGAATCTGTGAGGTTTCGTAAATTTGACCAGTTTGAAAACGTGCTGACTTTAATAGATACCACTGGAGCAGATGAAAACTTTAAAGAAATAGTTGGAGACGACGACGATGACTCAAAATCAAATATTGGGGAAGCGGAGATTGTCATGAGAACGGTCGAAAAGTTTCTCTCGGAAAAATATAAAATATTACCTAGCGAAATTGGAGTAATCACTCCTTATTCAGGCCAAGTGAGCTTGTTGCGAGAGATGCGAGCGGTTCGTTCGGAAGAGAATGAAATATTCAAGGACGTAGAGATATCAACCGTCGATGGATTTCAAGGACGTGAAAAAGAAGCGATTATAATATCAACTGTTCGCTCAAACGAAACAAATGAGGTTGGTTTTCTAAGCGATGAGCGCCGAATGAATGTGGCTATTACAAGGGCAAGAAAGCACGTGACTTTAATTTGTAACTGCGAGACGGTGAGTAAAAATAAGTTTCTAGCAAACTTAGTGCGTTACTTTGAAGATCATGGTGAGCTCATTTCTAGTGCTCAATTCTCAGAATAAATTATTGATTATTATTATGGTGTTTTCGGCCGCAAAGGCTCGCGGCGCCTGTAGATCATTAAAGTTGAATCATACATAGGCCAGTTTCCGATTGCTATCTCAGTTGTAAGAATAAAGTTTGCCTCTACGTAGTCTTGAAATGATTTAGAGAAGCTCGCGCCAGATTCCGGAAGAAATGATACGTAAGATCCGTATGTTCGTTTGTTCCATTCTCCTACTAAAATCAATGTCTCTCCTTCGTAGCTTTTAATAATGTCTAGTCCTCGAGATCCTTCTCCGCTTTTGTCGGGCCAAGAGAGCAATAGTGTTTTATTACGGGCTAAAGTTTCAGCGCGAACGACGGCTTTCTCATTTTCACACGTTAACACACCGTCGTACCATTGGACATTTCGCACATCAGTTTCAAACGAAGTAGTATAAGCGGTAATATCGCATCCAATCTCGTGCAATCGTCGCGCCCATAGCCCACTACCGCAACACATCTCTAATATCGGTGAATACTTTTTAATTTCTTCTAAAGCAGCTGAAGTAGGTATTGAAAAAGCATGACGCTTTCGTAAAGCCGCGCTTTCCATTGCGATTGTATTCGCTTCAGACAACGAAAATACTCGTGAAGTTGCTATTTGAGAGAACATTCTAGTAGACCATTGACGAACGATTCGATTGTACGCTCCAGGGAGAAGCATTTCGCCAGCCTCACCGCGATGCGGATGAGGTTCTCCATTTGCACCGTCTAAACCTCTATTAGCGAGCTCATCGAAGTAATCGCAAGCAATTTTCGTTCGTTCATTGAATGCATCGTTATCATGCATAGGCCAAGTTTCAAAGTGAGACATTGCGCGTGCAAGTAATTGAGAGCTTTTACTGGATGATAATGAAGAAGAAGACGTTTGCACGTGGCCAGTCATCCAAAGAAAACATAAGTTTATTATTTGAAGATGACCGCGTAGCGGTAAATGCTCTTCAATGCCACTAATTGCAACACGTGCAGATTTATGAGCGTTATTTGTAACTTCAGTGTCTTTTGATGCTAAATGATGTACCCACGGGCAACCCGAAGCTTTGCAAACATCACAATTTCCACACAAACCCTCGCGTATAGAAAAGGTGCTGCGCAAACACGTTCGCATGGCGAGGTGTAAGCGTCTATGCGAATCTCTCATTGCATTCTCGGCAATCCGCCGTTCGACACCTCGTACACGCGCCGCACACCTGTATCGAAAGTTGCTATTCGAGGAAGTATCTTGCGCTTTTCGTTCTGATTCTTCGTGCGTTTCTTCCCAAGGTTGATTAGACTTGACGTTTTGAAGCAACGAAACGGTTGTAGCTAGAGCGCCGATTTCGTTGGCATGGTCCAAGATGGTGCACTCTTCGTCAGAAGAAGGTAGATTGCTGCAAGCATTCAACATTGTAGCCACAATTTCTGGATTTCGACAGTCTTCTTCAGTGAGAAATTGTACTCGAGCGTATGCGAGTAAAGAAAAAGAAAAAGGAGAAATCTCTGGGAGCGAATGTCTAACGATGAATTCTCCGTTTTTCCCTTCATTCGGTGCATGCAAAATGTTAACAACCATTGGCAAATATGGTTCACCTAAATATTTTAGGTTCTCTTTGAGGTTAACGTTGTTATTTTTTAAGAGCGTTTCCTTCTCTTGAATCCATTCGTTATCAATTTTTCTCAAATATATTTGTGCGGATAAAAAAAGAGCTTGTTTCAACAGCTCTGCGCGTTCCGCAGAGCAGAAAGAAGTTAACGTAAGATCTAATTCTTCGTACGGATTTTCTTCATTCAATGGAGAAAATCCATACCATAATAACAACTTCGATGAGCTGGCTTCACCAGAACCGTAAGAAATAAAACATTGTTCACCTTTTTCATAATCAGACGTAGCGAACGCCGTGACTAACCCTTTCTCATAATTGAGTCTATGCGACGATCCCAGTGCTACTTTTGATGAATGATTAAACATATCAAAATCTGGAACAAGCAATCTAAGTCTCGTTGTCTCTGGCGCAGGACGAAGTAAATCGCATTGTCTTGACAATAAAACCGCTCGCGCCCATTTAAATCGATCGTAAGTTATATTTTGTTCCTCTAAGAACTTTACGCCGAGTTTCTTTTGAAGCGATTCATAATCTTGAGCTATTTCATCCTCCAACGCAATCGTTTCTACTAAACATGTCGTTCCTATCAACGCCCTCTTTTCTTCTTCGTTCCAAAATATCGGTAGATCGAACGTCTTCGGCAACGCGCGTATATGCTCTTCGTGTTCAGATTTCTCTCCCAAATTTTCTTCAACGAGTACGTGCACTGCTAAATATTGATCGTGCGTAACCATGTCGACTTCTCCATCGTACACACCGTTTCCAGTACTTCTCGTTCGATACTCCTCAATCGCTTTCGTTAATATCTCCGATCGCTTCGCAGATTCTAACGAGAAACATCTCTCGATAGGTATTTCGAGTATCACATCTCCCCTTTTCACGGTTTCCATTGCCGCGTTCCCACGACCGGTTTCGACGAAATCATGCGCCTCGACTTTCTTAATCGTACACGATTGCGATCGTGGTGATGCTGTTAATGGTGATACTTCCATCACGTTTACGACGAAAATTGTAAGTATAGTTTAGGTTTTCAAGTTTTGCACTTTTGCTGCTGATGAAGCTTGAAGCAATTTACCTAAAACGTAAAACAACGAACAACGACGTCCTCATTTAATACATATTAACTGTTGTTGACTGTGATTAACTGTTATTGACTGTTATTATTGACTGTTCTTATAACTGTTTATGTAAACTATCATAACGCGTCGTACCTACAAATAATACGATTAGTAATAATAATACTAATAATACTAATAATACTAATAATACTAATAAAAATGGAAACATCCATAAAAATCGATTCGCGAACGCGTAGGAGTGTGCTAGCAGTCAAGCAACGATTCACTAACAGCGAGAATTATTGTTTGACACTTCATGGTTCGATAGATTTTCAAAACGCACAACAAATACGAGGTAGAGCATATGTCAGGAAGAAGAATTACTTCTTTTCTAATTCTAATAATAATAATGATTTAATATCTGCGAGAATAGACTTAGGGTGTGATTATGACACTACGACGGATGAAGTGACATATAAATTAGTGGGGAAGAAATCGTTCGATTTAACGAACGATGGTCTGACGACTATCGATTGTACGAGCGGATGCGATTTCGCACTCTCGAGCTCGAAACCGCAATTAATTGGAAAAATTGAACTCACAAAGACGATGTTTAACTTCCAAGCGGATCAAGACTTACGAATGAAACTAGGTATAGAGCGCGTGTCATCAAGGAACGATATAAAGTATTATGGGCAAATAAGAGAGAATAATTGGACTTTAAATGTGGACTTCAAGAGCCGAAGGTGGGACGTTCAATACGATTTATGAGTGAACGCATGAATACAGCGATCGATTCAGTTCTCTTCGTTTGTATTTCGCGCGTTCTCGCAAAGACGACGACGATGACGACGACTAGGAGTAGTATAAATGTACAATACTATTATATATTATAGAACTTCTAAAATGATGCTTGCTATATTTCATGGAATAATTAATTTGCCGCGCCGGAAAGAGTCCTTCTCTTATTTCAAATGTTTATTGAGTTCAAGAACGCTTCGATAGCTTTTTTTCGATGGCTTATTTGCGATTGTTGCTCGTATGACAATTCACCAAACGTCGAACCGTTTGAGAACTCCCCTTCCCCTTCTTCGTTTGAAACTTCAAAACACGCGTTCCATGATTGCTTACCGTGTTGTACGTTCCCGCGCGGCACAGTCACGATTTTCCCCTTAATCGTTCCTTCAAACACGTTGACACATTTTTCAACAAAGAGAGGATACTTGAACGCTACGCTCGTTTCTAGAACGGCTAACGAACACGTCGCTTCGGCACTTCTATCTTCTTCGTCATATTTCTCGACCAACTTTGCTAATCCGCCTATACCGATCTTCTCCATCATCGGTTTTATATATGCACCAGGGAAACCGTTCAAGCAATTTAATCGTAGTCCAACATCTTCTGTTACAACGAAATCGATATCTATCGTTAACTCTCCAGTATATCTCACTGATTCATACGCGCTCACACATTTTTGTACCGAAATCTGTCTCTCATCGTCGTGTTGTATCTCGTCTATCTCCGGTTCCGCCTGTACGAGAACGATGTTCACGAATCCGTTTTTATGATTACGTTCTTTCACCCAATTGTTCACGATAATCGTAGCTTCCGCGAATTTGCCTGAATTACCGGTGCAGTACAGAATTTTGATCGCTCTCGTCCGCCGATTATTATTATTACTATTATTGTTAGTATACATAATGATTACTATTATAATAACGAATACTAAAAAAATATCCCTGACTGCCTGCTGGCTGACAGCTTGGGTGTGATTTCTCTTCTTTTTCTTTTCCCTGCTGATAAATATGTACGTAAATTTTCTCATTACAAAAACAGAGGTCTATTTTTCGATGCTGATGCTGCCGCGTGCCAAAGACAGCAGAGATTGAAAGGCATCACAGAACGTCCCCAACGCTCTCTACTGCTCCGAAGTTCCACTATACTCGTTCACTAGATCGTTCGAACTCTTTCGCGCAAATAAGGAATAAGGAAAAGAGAGCGAGCGAAATATTTATCCCGAGCAGGTAAGGAAAAGAGAGATGGCCGAGTTATGGGAAGGCATTTATTGCGTCTCGGTCGTAATCATGATGTTCGTGATGTTATTGAAGAACGTCGCTGGGCCGGATATTCTGATGCTAGGCGCGCTCGCGTTAGAGCTCGCGGCTGGTATAGTGCCAATCCCCGATGGCTTGAAAGGGTTCTCGAATAAAGGATTGTTAACGGTCGCATGTTTGTTCGTCGTCGCGGCCGGGATTTCGAACACTGGAGCGTTAGATTATTACATGGGAAAGTTATTAGGGAACCCGAAGACGGTCGCGGACGCGCAGTTGAGATTAATGGCACCGATTGCAGTCGTCAGCGCGTTCTTGAACAACACGCCAGTAGTTGCGATTATGATTCCAATCGTGCAGAAGTGGTGCAGGAAGTGTAAGATTGATCCAGCGCAGTTGTTTATTCCCTTGAGTTTTGCGAGTATTCTCGGAGGGACGTGTACTCTAATCGGGACGAGTACGAACTTAGTCGTGGATGGGATGAGAAGAGAGAGGTATCCAGATGCGGAGACGATTGGGTTGTTTGATTTGTCCAAGTATGGCATCCCAGTTTTGTTGAGCGGTTTGTGCTATACGCTCTTAGCGAGTCCGTATTTACTGCCGGGAGGAGTAACGAAGAGGAAGAAAAACGGAGAAGGCGCCGACGATGGAAGTAATTTAGACTTGAGTCAGTTAACCGTTGGAGCTGTCGTTCCGAGAGGGTCGCCCGTAGTGGATTCTCCAGTGCAAGACTTAAGAGGCTTAAACGGATTATACTTAGTATCCGTACAAAGAGGCGATTCGGTCATGCGAGCGGTGCAACCAGAGTTTTTATTGGAAGCCGGCGATGTTTTGATCTTCACTGGATTGGTGGATAAAATAGGCGAAGTTTGCGAAGAACACGGGTTAGTGCCGTTGACTCACGACGTGGAGGAGAAAATGGTCGAAGGAGCGTTTCCGTCTCTCGACGTGAGTCCGAAATGGGCACCTGCGGATGATCCGTTTAAGAATGAAAATCCGCAAAATAAGCTCAAAAATCTCAACATCAACAACAATAGAGGAGGTTCCTCCGCTGGTAATTCACCGAGAGCTTCATCGAACGGCGGCTCTCCGAAATTTGGTGATGATAGTTCAATCGTAGGTCTTGGATTGGCACACAGAAAACGTGAAACAGAGTTACAACGTAGAACATCCGTCGACGTACATAACTACGAAAAGATTTTGCGCAAGTTCACTGACGATGGTGAAGATGTGAAGAAAAAACAAGACAAACAGGAGGCTGTGATGAAGAGAAAGCAATCTCATGAATACATTGATAATAGACAACAATCTTTGGCAGTTCAAAAACACTTTGTCTTGCGCGCACGCATAGGCCGTAAATCGTCATTAATTGACATGTCTCCTAGAGAAGTTTTGTTTCGCCGAAAATATAAAGCGTCTATCATGGCTGTTCAACGAGCGGGAGCCACGAATACTTCTTCAAACGTTGCCGAAAATCGCCTTGGGAAAATTATATTTCAGCATAATGATATATTAATTTTACATGCCGCGGAAGACTCGCCGTTACTCGTGCAAAAGCGAGAGCGCGAGGAAGCCAAGGCGGAATTACAAAAAGTTCGCGAAGAGACTAAAAAAAGTAGACTCGCAGAGAGTAGCTCGATGTTTCGAAGCTCGTCGAAAGTCGATTTAGCCGCGAGTGGCGACAAATCAACTCGCGCCGCCGCTGGAAACTTGAGCGATATGGAAGGATTTGAGAATACTTCCGAGTTTACGTGCGGAGATGAGATCGAAGTACTACTATCAGATGCATCTAAAGATCTCAATTTTAGCGAATTTGCAATTCCCATGCGCGTCGTCGCTGGAGGCGCGTTGGATGGCAAAACCATTCGCAGCGTTGATCTTCACAATACGCCTGGGTTGTTCATCACTGCCATGCAAGAAGGCGGTGCCGCAGGAGAAACCAAGGCGGTAGATCCAGATACCGTTTTGCGCGGCGAGGACGTTTTGTGGTTCGCTGGTGATATGGGCGGCATGCAAACACTTCGAAGAATTCCTGGTATAATTACACAAGACGATCAAGTATCCAAACTTACTATTCGCAAAAATGAACGACGATTAGTTCAAGCTGTTATTTCACAACACTCTTCTTTAGAGGGAAAATCCGTTCGCGATACACAGTTTAGAACACGATTCGATGCCGTGATTATTGCAGTTCAACGTTCTGGTGGAAGAGTTCAATCAAGAATTGGTGATATCGTTCTCCAAGCTGGCGATGTCTTATTACTTGACACGTCGAAATCTTTCTTGTCGCACCACAAGCGCGATCCTTCGTTTGCTTTAGTGTCAGAAATTGCAGATTCTGCTCCACCTCAGTTTGATAAGCTTCTTCCATCGATGGGTACGGCGGTTGTCATGATTGCAGTTTTTGTCGCCGGCGCTTTGGATTTGTTCGTTGCCGCGTTATTAGCGTCAGGCGTCATGTTAGCAACAGGATGCTTGACGCAAGAACAGGCTCGTGCATCAGTGAAATGGGACGTAATTGTCACCATTGCGGCTGCGTTCGGGATTTCAGCGGCGATGGAGCAATCCGGCGTAGCATCCGCCATTGCGACAAACTTAGTCGCAGCAGGTAATTCATTAGGTACGGGTAAAACCGGTATATTAGTTGCGATATATCTCGCGACTGTTGTTTTATGCAACATCGTCGGGAATAACGCAGCAGCTGCTTTAATGTTCCCAATCGCTGCTGGTTCTGCTGAACAGCAAGGCATCGATAACGCTCAAATGTCATTCTTATTGATGTTAGCGGCTTCCGCGAGCTTTATGTCTCCTTTCGGATATCAAACAAACTTGATGGTATACGGCCCTGGTGGCTACGTGTTTGCAAACTTTTTGAAATTCGGAGGTCCAATGCAAGTAGTGCAAATGATCGTTTCAGTGGCAGTCATTTTATTGGATGACAAATGGTGGATCGGATGGGTCGTCGGTTTCGGAGGCGTCTTTGCCATCGCGTTTTTCCGCTTAATTTTACCAATTATTTTAGATAAATTATTATCGCGTGGTAATAATGATGCGAGCGCGGCAAATACGAGCATAATTGATTCGGATAAAATAATAGATGCAGCGCTTTAAATTTGAGGAGAAAGCCCTTCGACAGGGAGGCAGTTTCCCTTAACCATCGACATAATGATGCGAGCGCGGCAAATACAAGCATAATTGATTCGGATAAAATAATAGATGCAGCGCTTTAAATTTGAGGAGAAAGCCCTTCGACAGGGAGGCAGTTTCCGTTAACCATCGACGTGAAAATATCGATGCCACCGACAGTGATTAATTAGAACGCATACCCTACTAAAAAAAGTTTTATAGTCTGCAAACATAATAAATAATAGTCGTACCCGCTCTCTCTGCAATTTTCGTGTTTGTCTCACTAAGCATATCCCTTCTCTCGAGAACTACTTTTTCCTTTACTGCTCTGCTATGACTACTTTACTGTGTCGTCGTCGTCGTCACTGGTTCCTCTGTCAGTCTTTTCGTGAAGAAGAACGATTGTCTGAAGATTATGATCTTGAACGCTACGCATACCAATATAATGATCAGTATGGACATGAATATTGCGAACACTAACGTTTGTTTCATGATTGTTTTTTATGCGTATTGTTGAGATATTTTTGTGATTTTGTAAACATTTAGTATTTTGGACCACGCTTTGTTTATTGTAGGGAAATTCCCACAAAAATCATCAAAACGTGATAAAAGAGAAAGCGAAGAGAAGGCTGCCACCGCGTACGACGTAAAGCGCGCGCGCGTGATAAAAGGAGAAGAAGAAGAAGAAATAGTGAGATAACATAACCATGAAAAGTCTCCGAATCGCGAAAGCATCGATCGCACGATCGATCGCACAAAAATCAACGTCCAACGTACGAACGAAAAATAATATCTTGCATCGTCATCGTAATCAACGTAATAATAAGGAAAGTAATCAAAATAATACGCACGAGAGGAGAACTATATCGACGACAAAGGCTGCGAAATCGTCAGCAAATGATAGCGTCGATTCATTCGATGAAGAGAACTACTCTGGGAAAAAGAACTGGACGAGCAAGATTCAATGGCTTCCATTCATGGACGTGACGAAGAAAGTTGAGGAAGAACCGATTAGGATGAAAGAGAACGAAGTAGTGCTTCCGATTTTTCCGCTCGGATCGAACGTACATTTGCCGTATTCAGAGCACGTGTTGAACATATTTGAACCGAGGTATAGGGCGATGTATAACGATATTTTATTCAACGGTTCGAGACGCTTCGTGGTGCCGATGTGCGACCCTCAGTCGCAAGGCCATTTTTCGAAATACGCTTGCGTGTTTTATTTAGATGATTTGAAGGAAGTATCAGAGCAAACGAACGATCAAGTGAAATACGTGTGTTCACATACGTGCGTATCAGTTGTACGAATCGAACGAATCGTAAACGATGCGGTGTGGGGAAATAGGAGTTCGTATTTGAAAGGCGTTTGCGTGGAAGTCGGTGAATATGGATCATCAAAAAATGGAGAAAATGATGATGATGAGAGTAAAACTGTTAATAATACCAGCGAATATGCTACAAAAGAAGGAATGCTCGTCGATAAGTTCAAGAGAATCGTTCGAATGCAACAAGAGCTCGATGAGCCAGTTCGGTTCCGAGAAGAATTAGTCAACGAACTCTCTGCCGAGAACAAGAAACTTTGGAGAATGGTAGAGTTGTGGCAGTCACTGCTTACGAACAGAGTTAATTATAAAGAGACGGAGTTACAAAGAGACGTGCAAAATTTGTTGAAGCAGTTCATGAATTCGCAAGGACCTGAGTACACTTTGAACTTAAACACTCTTCCGGAAACTATTCAAAATCAGTTCAAGCAGTTGCAAATTAACTACAACGAGGAAGCGAGAGAATTAGTGAACGAGGCGATATACCCGTTTCAACAGTTGCTAGAGTGCGAACAACACGTCGAAAGATTGGATTTTTTTTCAGAAATGTTATCGAACGAAGAAAATCGTTTACAAACAAAGTTAAGCTTGAAAAACCTATTCGCTTCTTCTTCTGAAAAATCGTCAAACGAAGAAGATGATAAAAGCAGAGGGCAAGATAATTAAGTAAGTACAACAAGTAAGTGTGTGTTAATGAAAGAAGAGGAATATAATATAATTAATTAGTTTGAGTTTTCTAGGTATATACATGTATATAAAATTACAGTTTTTCCATCTTCATCATTTAGAAGAGTACGATATTACTCACACATACTTCAACGCTTCTTCTTCTTTGCGTAATATTACCAGCGGTTTTGTTTTTATTCGCATAGTATTCAAAAATGATGGCGTTCGGGTTAACGCTAAATTCTTTGCATCCGAACGAATCAATTGATATTCTCATTGTTCTAGCACAAGAAAATTCGCCGTCGTTTTCGTCGTTCTCGTCGTCCGATGTAATGAGAACGTTCACATCGTCTCCCAAAAGTTGTATTTTTCTCGCACAGTTCGTTTCCGAATACTCGCGCGTTGCATCTCGTTCTTGTCTTTTCTCGAGTGCGACAAAAATCTCACCGAAGAAACAGAGATCATCATCCGAACGTAAAGGATATTCCAAATCCAAACTTAAAGACGATAATTGGATTCGGAACGATAGCTCTGTCAACTCGTTATTTATATTAAAGGGTAAATTATCGGAACAGCCAAAACATACGGCGGCTTGAGTGCCTTTCTCTTCAAATTCTGCGCACATGGCGAATCCTCCGTCGACGCCCATTCCTTCTTTCGCTGGATCAGATTTTTGATCAAACCACGTTCTGTATCGCCAACCTGGACTTAAACCTATAGGAGTCCTACCATCGTAGACGACGTATTGTTTATTCCCGTTTTTGCGAACATGCGCGAGAGCGCCTTCTCGTGCGTCCAAAGGGTCTTGCGTTAAACAATTTACTGGGCGAAACATTAAGTTCATTTTTCCTTGCATTGGATGCGCGAGCAATTCAAACGCCCAAAAAGATAAATCAAAGTGAGGAATGTCGCCGCAGCAGATCTCCTGTCTTCCGTATATGTAATCGCAAGGGCAAATATCAATGATTTGAACGACTAAAGTTTTATCGCGGTCGTAACACGTCGTTTTCTCGCATAATTTTCCATCGCTACCGTTACAAAATTCTGCCGGAGGATTAGTTCGATCAATTAATCGTCCGTACGAATCTCTCGCTTTATTCTTTAAACTTTCAAACTTTGTAAAGTTGTCGTTATATGCAATAAAGTCGTTCTCGTTACGGAAAGTTTTCCTTATTTTACTCGTACTATAGTCGTCGCACTTTATTTCGTAACATTGTCCGCAGCTCGATTTCGTTTCGAAATCAGCGAGCGCGGCGACATTTCGCCTATCCACCGCTAACGGCAACCTCTTCTTCTCCCTTGAAACCTTCGATGTATATCCACACGCGTTCGTTTCAAGGTACCCAAATTCGTGGTGATCATACCACTTCGTTTTCCAAGCGTTTGTGGCATCGAAGTAAGTAGCTCGTCCAGTTAAGAACGTCCCTGGTTCGTAATCAACGTCATACTTAGTCCTCACTCTTTTCGAAGTAGTAATAGTAGTAGAAGAAGAAGGAGTAGAAGAAGTAGAAGTAGAAGGAGCAGAAGAAGTAGGAGAGCCCGTAACAACGACGACGACGACGAAGTCCGTACTGGCTCGCAGTATGCACACTACCATAGCAATAAAGAGGAAGAACGAACCGCGCGATGACGTATTCATGTTTCTCCAAACGAACGCAGTTATTTGATTGATGAACAGTACTGATCCGAACGTTCCGCGCGCGCGTGATGCCGAAGATATCACCACTTATTAGTAAAAGAATAATTTTAATTAATCGCGTCGTTTTTTTTTAAAGTTTGTATTTTTTTATTTTGTATCTTCGAAAACCCTAAACCCTACTCGAAAGAGAATTTTTTCGCGATACTCCCTACGCGATATCTTTTTCGCGCGATATCTTTTTTGCTTATCCCCTTTGTGCCGCACAACGAGCGATATAAAAAACGTGCAGTATATATCTGCAGAGAGAAGTCTGAGAGAGAACGCGAACGAAGACTTGAAAACGAACGAACAGAACGAACGATGGCTCCTTCTTCGTTCTCCGTTCTCGCCTCGTCATCGCGGTTAGTTACGGTTCCAACGAGGAGAACTGTAGAGACGTGTTCGTCATCATCATCATCATCAACAACAACAACAACAACATCGTCAAATTTATCATCGACAACAATCGTGAGCAGTAGTATCCTCTCAAAGACGATAACGACGACGAAACATCGACAAAGGAATGGAAGAAGAAGTAAGAGTGGAGGGAGATACGCGACGGCGAGAGAGAGAGTCGTCGTCGCCTGTGATGCATCATCATCATCGTCTGAAAATAAGTCGAGCATGATGAGAGCATCTGCTGCTACGACGAACGAAATATTATCTGCAACGACGACATCGACGTCGGAAAAGGAGGAAGAAGAAAATTCAAAAGGAGAAGAAAAAGAAGGCGCTGCCTGTCCGTATAGCTCGGTTAAATCGTTCCTCGGTATGGACACGAAAAAGGAAACGATCGCAGATTTACGGAGGGAGTATAATCAAGCCGAACCAGCGGTTATAGACGATATTTCGTTTCTGAAATCTTTAGTGAAAGCGGCGCGACACCCAGTTGGTATGCCAATCGCTATGCTTGATTGGGCAGAGCAAAAGGGCGAATGTGTTGGCATTCAAAACGCGATTGGTCCAGATTGCGTGTCCATTCTCGATCCAGAGATTGTGGAATACGTCTGCCATACAAACGCGAAGAATTATAAACTTCGCATGTTACCAGACGCGTTTCGTTTCGTCATTAAGAACAAAGGTATCACTGGATCAGATGGACAATATAACCGCGAACACCGTTTGATGTGCCAAAAACCATTCATAAACTCTTTTTCATTGACGCAATTTTCAAACACGGTTGAGGAAAGAATTAATTACATGTGCGAAACTTGGAGAACGGCTTGCGGGCAAGCTGGCGAGGGAAAAATTAACGTAAATATTGATAACGATTCGCAAATGGTGACGCTCGATGTGATTGGTAAAGTTGCATTTGCATTTGATTTCGAACAATGCGAATCTCACGCAGCGAAGCTTCTTCGAGGCGAAGATATCGTGAAAGATAATATTTCTCAAATTTTAGATTCATATAACGGGACTTCGGAAATCATGGGACAACTTTTTATTACTCCTGGACCCATTTTGAAATTGCAATACGCGCTCGGTATTGGAAGAGTGCGAGAGTTGAAGGAAAAATATGCAATTTTAGAATCAGTCGGAACGAAACTTATTAACGAAAGAAGGGAAACTGTGAAACAAAGAGTCGCCGATGGAGATTTCAACGATTATTGCTTATTGGACGTCCTCGTCAAGGCTAAAGATGAAGACGGGAACTTATTACCGGATGAAGATTTATGGGGAGATATTAATGATGTCATGGCAGCAGGTCATCGAACAACTGCGAGCAATTTCACTGTAAATTTGTTTCACGTTGCGAGAAATCCAGAGATTCAGCGCAAAATTGAAGAAGAAGTCGCAAAGTTGGGCGGTCGAGCGCCAACGTTTGAAGACGTACAAGAAGGACGCTTGGACTATACTCGAATGGTTGTAAAAGAATCATTGCGTAAATATGCACCGATCAATTTATTTCCCAGATTAGCTTCAGGTGAAGATACGCTACCGAGCGGACACAAGGTTAAAGCCGGCGATTTCATTTTGTTATCCTCGTATGCGATGGGGAGAAACCCGAGAGTATGGGAAAATCCGTTAGAGTTTAATCCCGATCGGTTCACTGACGAATCCCTTAGATCTCAAGCAGAAAAACAAGCTACTGCGTCGGCCAGAGATGACCCAGAAAAGCTCGAGATTGCTCGAGAGCGCATGCGCAGACGAATGACCGCTGGCAGAGATTTCACGTACACGCCTTTCGGCGCCGGACCTCGTTCGTGCATCGGCGGCGTCTTCGCGCTATTAACTGCAACCACAATGCTCGCTACTGCTGTTCAAAATTTCAAATTCGGTAAATGCGACGACGGTAAACATAAAGATCCCGGAGACGAAATTCCAATCATGTACGACACGACTATTTGTTTCCCCGAAGGCGTTTGGTTATCGATGACGCCTAGAGAACCGAAATTAGGACTAGATTTGCTCTCGAAAACTTCTTCTTCTTCTTCTGCTACTACTACTGCTACTACTACTACTATAAAAAGGGAAGAAGGTATACCGACTGCTAGATGAAATGTTTTTTGATACGGCGTTTTAATTTGTTATATTACTGTTCATTTACACTCTCGAACGCTCTTTTCTTCACTTCACCCAATAAACAAACTAGTACATAAAAAATTTATTAATATAAAAATGGACGACTCGCTTTATGATGAGTTTGGTAATTACATTGGACCAGACGTTGACTCAGAAGACGACGACAGAGACGGTCGCTTGAGGCTGGATGATGATCGAGATGGGGAATGGGCCAATGGAAATATCTCCGACGAAGACGTCGGTGATGATGATTTTGGAGACGGCGCAAAAAAGACGAGTATCGATTTCGATGATGACGATGATAACGAAGAAACGGAGACCGCAATCGTACTGGCAGAGGATAAGAAGTACTACCCGTCAGCGGAAGAAGTGTATGGAAAAGATACGGAAACGTTAGTCGAAACCGAAGATGGTCAATCACTCGAAGTACCGATCATACAATCGGCGAAAACGAAGAGATTCGAGATTAGGTCAGAGGATAAGCAATTGGACGCGTCTGACGCAAAATTGAAATGTAATAGCGAATTTTTAGAAATGTTATGGCAAACACCAGTATTGTCGAGGAATGTTTGCATTGCTGGGCATTTACATCACGGTAAATCGTCCTTAGTCGACGCTTTAGTGGAAGAGACGCACGACGTATCTGAGGCTTGGAAATTCGACGATAACTTGGGTTCATCATCGACTCAAGTCTCGAAGAAGAATTATAACTCGTTGAGATTATATACCGATACACGATTAGATGAAAGAAGCCGCGAAATGTCTATCAAAGCCGTACCGATGACTTTGCCTTTGGCCGACGGGAAGCACGGTAAGACGCACGCGATTTCACTCTTTGATACGCCTGGACATTCAAATTTCTGCGATGAAGTGTCAGCAGCCGCTCGAATTGCCGATGGCTTCTTAATTGTAGTCGATGCCGCTGAAGGTGTCATGTGCGGGACGGAAAAAGCGATCAAAATCGCTGCTCGCGAGAATGTCCCATGCGTTTTATTCATCAATAAAATCGATCGACTCATCGTAGAGTTGAAATTGCCTCCAGCTGATGCATACCATAAACTGAGACATGTCATCGAAGAGTGTAATGCGTTGATTGAAGCTGCTTATGGTCCAGAAAATGCGTGCATATGTACGCCGTTGAATAATAGGGTATGCTTTGGATCAAGTTTATACGGATTCTCGTTCACTTTAGAATCTTTTGCGAAGACGTATAAGCTAGTTTCGCAAAGCGAAGAGTTAGACCACAAGCAATTCGCGAAACGCTTATGGGGCGATGCATACTTTGACGAAGAAACTCGTGCGTTTAAGAAAAAGCCCCCCCCTGGTCAGCAAGATTGTCAAAGAACATTTGTGCAGTTTATTCTTGAACCGTTATACAAGCTCTTTTCCCAAGCCGTCGGCGAGGCGCCAGAATCATTTCAAAGAGCTTTGAAAGAGTTCAACAGGTTTTCGCATAAATTGAAACCAAAAGAACTAAAGCAAAATACAAAGCCTCTGATTAAACTTGCATTTTCAAAGATATTCGAATCACACGGTGGATTAACGGATATTCTGCTAAATTCTATTCCGAACCCGATCGAGGGTGCTGCGAATAAGATTTCTCGCACGTATGCCGGTGAAGTTTCAACCTCTGGACGACGAGTTCAGTCTATGCAAAAGTGTGACGCAAATGGAGCGTTGGCAGTTCAAATCGTTAAATTATATCCATCACCGAAATCTCCAGACGCGTTCGATGCGTTTGGTAGAGTTCTTTCCGGCACACTTCACGTAAACGATGAGGTTAAAGTATTAGGTGAAGCGTATTCTCCAGATGACGAAGAAGATTGCGCGGTAAAGACTGTTTCTCAATTATGGATAAACGAGGCGAGATATCGCATACCAGTGAAAAGCGCCTCGGCTGGATCGTGGGTCTTAATTGCTGGCGTTGATCAATCCATCGTAAAAACGGCAACGCTCGTTTCCGCGACGAAGAAGAAGGATGGTGACGAAGAGGAAGTGTATACGTTCAAGCCGCTTGAATTTGAAAATAAAGCCGTGGTTAAGATTGCAGTAGAGCCTTTGCATCCCTCTGATTTGCCGAAAATGGTTGAAGGTTTGCGCAAGATTTCGAAAACATATCCCGCTTTACAGACAAAAGTAGAAGAATCAGGTGAGCATGTCATCGTTGGTATGGGTGAAATATATCTTGATTCGGCGATGAAAGATTTAAGAGAAGTTTATGCAGACATCGAGGTCAAAGTTGCAGATCCAGTGGTTGTTTTTGCCGAAACTGTCGTGGAAACTTCTGCTCTGAAATGCTTTGCAGAGACACCGAATAAGCGTAACAAAATTACAATGATTGCGGAACCGTTAGATAAAGGATTAGCGTTGGATATTGAGAATAAAAACGTGGTTTTAGAGTGGCCGAAGAAGCACTTGGCAAACTTTTTCACGGAGAAATATGATTGGGACGCGTTAGCCGCGAGATCTGTTTGGGCGTTTGGTCCAGACTCAGATGGACCTAATATTTTAATGGACGATACGCTACCGAGCGAAGTTGACAAGGATTTACTAATGTCCGTTCGAGAGTCCATCGTGCAAGGGTTTCAATGGGGTACAAGAGAAGGACCTCTTTGCGAAGAGCCGATTCGCGAAACAAAGTTTAAAATACTCGACGCGACAATTAGCAGCGAACCGTTACAAAGAGGAGGAGGACAAATCATTCCAACGTCTAGACGATGCGTATATTCTGCGTTTTTAACTGCGCAGCCTCGTTTGATGGAGCCAGTATACGCGGTTGAGATACAAACGCCGGCTGATTGCATGACGGCTATTTACAACGTTTTATCCAAACGTCGCGGTCACGTCATTTCGGACGTTGCTAAACCCGGCACGCCGGTATACATCGTCAAAGCGTTGCTCCCGGCTATTGAATCGTTTGGTTTTGAAACAGATTTACGCGCTCACACGAGAGGCATGGCCTTTGGCTTATCCTACTTTGATCATTGGTCAGTCGTACCGGGCGATCCGCTCGATCGAGCGATACAATTGCGACCGTTAGAACCAAGTCCTGTTTCGCACTTGGCCAGAGAGTTTTGCATTAAAACGCGCAGACGGAAAGGGATGGGCGAAGATATCTCCGCTTCGAAATTTTTCGACTCCTCGCTCCTCGAAGCTCTTGAAGGCGTTCAGTTGTACTAACACGATGATTTTGATTTTTACATTCATTCATTCATTCATTCATTCATTCATTCATTCAATCAATCAAAGAATCACGAATCAATCAATAAAGTGCACACTTTCTTTTCTTCCTCTTCATTGGTATAAACGCGCATCCTCGTCTTCGTTCTTAATA
>Ga0209830_10000958_pt1 | contig 27128 bp, 28 predicted proteins | sample ArcticOcean_MG_C_12_FD_187439 | JGI IMG/M metagenome (GOLD analysis project Ga0209830, IMG submission 187439) | Marine microbial communities from western Arctic Ocean - ArcticOcean_MG_CB8_130 (SPAdes) (version 2) | ecosystem: Environmental > Aquatic > Marine > Oceanic | place: Arctic Ocean...
TTCGAGACACAAATTCTTCGATCTTGAACATCATTGTTGGCATCTTATTTCAGATTTACACCTTACGCTCTATTTTGTGCCCCGAAGGACACTCTCTTTTTGGGGGGCGGTTTACTTTAAATTCAAAATACCTCACACTCAGTTCTAATAATATGAATTACACTAATATTATATAATGTATAAAGCGTTATCCAACTAATGATATTCATTATAATTACTAAATTAACTCTACTTCTTGTTCTATCAATTTTCTTTTCGTTCTTTACCACTCTTTCTAAAATTTGACTTCCAATGTCTTCAAGTCTTGTTAATTGTTCATCTTCTTCTGTCAAATATGAATCCTCTGAATCACTTTCATATTCTGTATGACTTGCACTCTCTTCTTGTTCAGATTGTTCTGAATCTTCTAAAATATATTCTTCTTTCTTCTCTATTTCTTCTTCATTAGTTTCATCTTTCTTATTTTCTTTATTCTTCTTAATTTTACAATTATAAATTCTAATATCTGTATTTTCTTCATCATTTTCAGTAAAAACAATTTTTTCAAACTTTAATGGATAATACATTTGACTATAAATTGTATGTCTTTGTGCACTACTCAGACCTTTAACAATAATAATCTTATGATTATTTACCAATTGCATTAGTTTTTCACGAAGATTTTTGTTATCGAAGTTTTCCATAAGATCTTCATAAAAAATTTCCGTTGACATTTTATAATATCATTACTAAATCGTTATCCTTAAATTATTTTTTTTTTTGTTATTTTTTTATTTAAAGATTTGTTTAACTATTTTTATATACATAAAATAAATGACTATTATTGATGAATATTTATCTCTAACAAAAAAATATAAACATGAATATTCAGAAAAAACTTTACTTTTAATGCAAGTTGGATCATTTTTTGAATGCTATGCATTATTAGATCCACGAGAAAATACATATCAAGGTAGCAACATTCAAGAATTTTCAGATATTAATGACTTAGTTATTTCAAAGAAAAATGTACTGCATAATGGAACACCAGTTGCAATGGCAGGGTTTGGTATTACACAATTAGAAAAATATGTTAGAAGAATGCAAGAAAATGATTATACTGTTGTAGTACATACACAAGATTCTAACACGAAAAATACTACACGTAGTTTATCATGTATTTATTCTCCAGGAACTTATTTTAGTAATGATTCTAATGAACTTAGCAATGTTACTAGTTGTATTTGGATTCACTATTCAGCATCAAATAAATTAATTAATGAAAAATTAACTATTGGAATGTCAAGTATTGATATTTATACTGGAAATTCTAATACTATGGAATATATTGTTGATTATATTAAAAGTCCAACTGTATTAGATTCTCTCGAAAACTATTTATGTATCAATAATCCATCTGAATGTATAGTTGTATCAAATTATAAATTAGATTATGTTTTAGAACTAATTAACTGTAAAGTTCATACTTATAATTATGATCATGAATGGATAAAAAATGTATCAAAACAAAAATATCAATATGAAATTATAAAAACATTTTTAAACAAAGACCCAGATACAATCTTCAATGAATGGAATATCAGCACTCAAAGTTATTGTTTACTTTCACAATTTATTTACAAACATAATCCGAATCTTATAAAAAAACTTCAAGTACCATCATTAATTAATACTGAAACAAAATTAATTTTAGCAAATCACTCTCTAAAACAACTTAATATTATTCCAGATAATAATCATACTGGAAAATATAGTTGCATTTCTACCTTACTAAATAATTGTATTACTAGCATGGGTAAACGTGCTTTTAATTATGAATTACTAAATCCATCAATTGATTACAAATATTTAAATGAAATTTATGATATTACCTCACACACAATTGATAAAAATATGTGGCAAGTAATTCGTAATTATTTAAATGGTATCAAAGACCTATCAAAAATTTATAGAAAAATAATTTTAGGAAAATTAAGTCCAAAGGATTTTTACATTATTTACAACAATTTAACTACAGTTAATAATATATTTTTACATGTATCAAAAGATACTACTTTATTAAACTATATTAATACTGAAAATGTTTCTTTTTGTATTACACAAATTCAGGAATATATTAGTAAATACCTAAATCTAGAATCATGTAAAAAATATGATGACTTATCATTTGACAAATTTAACTTAAATTGTATTCATGACATTATGTTATTTAATGATAATTTTTCGGATGATTTAAATAACACTTATAATACTTTTAAAAATTATTATACAAAACTTATTCAAATAAAAGACTTTTTAGATTTAAGTATAAAAGATTATGAATCTAAAAATAACTCATCCGGAACACTTAATAAAAAAAATGAAAATTCTGACTACGTCAAACTACATGAATGCCCTAAAACAGAACCTACACTTGTTGGAACAACAAGAAGATTAAATACTCTTAAAAAAATAATTCATGATTTAACATGCGACCATTTTAATCCAAAATCAATTGAAATTAAAAGTCATAATGGAAGCAATTCAATGATTACTTCAAATGAAATTAATACAATTACTAAAAATATTATTAAGTACAAAGAAATGTTTTTTGACAGTATTACAAAGGAATTTTCAAACTTTGCTAACAATTTTATTCAACAATTTGAAATTCAAATTAATACTGTTATTTATTATATTACAAAATGTGACATTTTACAAAATAGATGCTATGTCGCAGAAACATTTTCTTATACTAAACCAACTATTTTAGATACTGAAAAATCATTTGTAGATTTTAAAGGACTTCGTCATCCATTAATTGAAAAAATTAATACCAATGAAATTTATGTTACAAATGATCTTAATTTTGACTTAGAAAATAACAGTTATTTACTATATGGCACAAATGCAGTAGGCAAAACTAGTTTTATTAAAAGTATCGGCATTTCAATTATTATGGCACAAGCAGGTCTTTATGTTCCCGCAGACTCTTTTACCTTTTCGACTTATAAAAGTATATATACTAGAATTTTAGGAAATGATAATTTGTTTAAAGGACTTTCAACTTTTGCTGTTGAAATGACTGAACTAAGAAGTATTCTTAAAAATGCAAACGAAAATAGTATAATTTTAGGTGATGAACTATGCTCAGGAACAGAAAGCACCTCAGCATTAAGTATTTTTACTGCTGGAATTAAATATTTATCATTGAAAAATTGTTGTTTTATTTTTGCTACTCACTTTCATGAAATAATTAACTACTCCGAAATTAAAGAACTCGATACTTTAAAACTACTTCATATGTCTGTTATTTATGACAGAGTAAATGATAGATTAATTTATGATAGAAAACTAAAAGAAGGTCCTGGTGATAATATGTATGGTCTTGAAGTTTGTAAATCATTAAATCTTCCAGAAGATTTTTTGGAAATGGCACATGATATCCGTAATAAATATAATAATAAATCTAATACATTCAACCAAAATGGTCTTATTATTGAAAAAAAAACTAGTCAATACAATAATTCAAAAATAAAAGGTGTATGTGAAATATGCAAAGAATCAGAAGGGACAGAAGTTCATCATCTCATTTACCAAAAAGAATTTGAGAATGGAAACTCAAAAGGAAATAAGTTAAAGAAAAATCATAAAGCAAATTTAATTAATATCTGTGAAAAATGCCATGATAAAATTCATGAAGAAAACTCGCAATTAAAAATTTATAAAACAACAAATGGATATGAAATTTTATGAAAATCTTTACTTAAAAATATTGATGATCACTAATTAATGATGTTTCGCTTTCATAATCTAAAACAAAAATTTGCTCATTTTTCTTACTCTGGAAATTATGTTAATAGTTTTCAATTTTTAAATCTTACAAAACATGATATTTATCCACATTTTGAAAAAGAAATTATGAAAAATGTTCCAACGAATTTAATTGTTCACTCTGGAAAACTTATTATTAATATGAAAAAATTTGATAAAAATAATAAAAGTTTTAAAGAAAAATCTATATTTGCAGAAAATGATCTTCTTTATGAAACCGAAGAAGATCATGATTTAATTCTAACTAACCAAAAATATGTTTTTACAATTGCACCGTGTGTATTTTATTCATTCTATTCATATGATAGTACCAACTTTCAATTATTTTATAAGTCTGATGATACGATACTACACATACCAAATGAATAATAAATATTCTGTTTCTTCCATTGAATATTTAAATTAAACTTTTTAATTTTTTTTAATTTACTTAAGTATTTACTATATAACTATATTATCAAAAATATATCATGCTTACATATATTTGTGATACTCATAGTGATTATCCAAAAAGAATTTCTGCAAATAATCTATTCTACACAGAATATAAAGACCAAAGACCTTTTTTTTTTCATGATGTATTACTTCAAGAACATATGCCAGAATGGTCTGAACCTTTAGTACCAACGATTGATATTTTTAAAGACAAATATTCTTATGTAACAAATGATTATGTTTTAAATAGTATTTATTTTGAATATTGTGACTATTACATTAAATATATTGAAGATGAAGATATTAACTTTTCAATGTTACCAATGAATCCATATGGTCCAACCGGTATTGGTGGACGAGGAAATTACGACAAATGGGGACCAAATCATGATGCAAATCCTATTGTTATTACTTATGATCCAAATAGAAATATTTATCAGTTACTTGTTATTGAAAGAAAAGATACACCTGGTGTTTATACACTTCCAGGTGGAATGCGAGATTCGGGTGAATGTGTTAGCACAATTGTAACACAAGAACTTAAAGAAGAAACAAATTTAATTTTAGATGTTAATACTTCTCAATTTATTTACTCTGGGTATGTTAATGACCCAAGAAATACTGATCATGCCTGGTTAGAAACATGTGTATATTTATTTAATATTAATGAATCACAAAGAGAAATTTTACTAAATACAATGTCAGCAGGAGATGATGCAATTAGTATTAAATTAATTGATATTGATGATACAAATGAAATTTATAAAAATCTTTACGCAAATCATAAAGAATTTGTAGAAATGTCATTTAATTACATTTAATTACATTTAATTAATAAAACAAAAAATAAAATATTTATAGTATTTTAATTATAATGAACGACCTTTTTTACGGATTTCTTGTTTTCTTTGCTTTTGTATCACTTGTAGGTGGTCTAAATTGGTTAATGACTGCTATTAACTCATGGAATGAAACTTCTGAACCAACAGTTGATTTACTACAGCACCAATTTAAAATGCCCGTAGATGTTGCTAATGTAATTTACATCGTAGTATTTGTTTGCACTTTAGCACTATTTTTAATGGTTGCATTCCCACAAAATCTTAAAAAAGCGTTTTCTGGAATGAGCCGAGTAATGTAATTATTTAGTTTCAACTTCTATTTTTGATGATTCAATTACTTTATTTGAATCTTTACAACATTTACTATTAATAAAATTTTTAATGTTGTTATATAAAATTTTAAATTTATCTATTAAATACTTCGATACTTTTTTTACAAGTAACGAATTTTTTAATAATTCCATAATTTTTTCTATTTGTTCTTCTGATATATCAATTTTCATATCTTCTAAAATTTCATCAATAACTATTACTACAATATTCTCAAATTGGTCTTGTGTAACATTTTTTAATACCGTTTTATTCTTATCAAGAAAATTTATAACTTCTAAAATTATATCTAAATAATCAACGCTTTCAGTTCTTTTAATATATAATTTGTCTAAACCTTTTACCTTTAACTCATCAAGAACTCTTTTATAAACAGTTTCTTCCTTTATAGCTTTTAACTCAACTAATTTCATAACTATTATAATAAATATTTATTATTTATAATTTTAATTTAGTATATAAAAATGGAAAATAGTTCTTGTGATTCTGATGTAAAGTTGAAGAACTTACTTTTAGTAGTTTAATAAAAGCACAATCATATGAATTGTTAGGTAGTTTACTATTACTGATACCACCTTACACAGTGGGGTATAGCGCCCGAGTGGAGATTCTTACCACAACGGGTGGCGGTGACGGTAATGAATATCAAAATATGAAAACTTAAGTGAATAATTCGAAGAATAATGCTAATGCGGCGTATAAACTGCTTACTATGGGAAAAATGTTAAACTTTGAACAACGAAATCTATTCTACTTGTAGTGTTCTGCTTCATTTAATGATTTTAAATCTAACTCTTGTAATTTTTCAATTATAATTATTTATTTTTAAATTACAAATAATAACAAAAAATTATATATAATAAAGTGTGATCATAATATGATAATTAAAAAAACTATAAATTATAAGATGAGTGTAATTTCTAAAGATCTTACAAAATTGGCAAAAGTTTTGTACAAAGGTCGTGATACATCGCATGGAATACAACATGTATCAAAAGTAAGAGATAATGCAATGTTAATTAGTAGACAATTAAATATAACTGATTCTTATAGATTAATAAAAATTGAAACTGCTGCATTGTTTCATGATTTATGGGATCATAAATATATTAATCCTTTATCAATGGAGTATAAAAGAGCAAAAGATAATTTTAAGTATGAATTAAAAAAGAGATTATTTAGTGATCAAGAGATAAAAGATATAGAAATTATTATTGATAATATATCATTATCTCGCGAGATGGAACTAAGAAGAATAGATAGTTTATCCAGTTTAAAACATTTGCAACTTATGAGAGATATTGTATCTGATGCAGATAAGTTAGAAATGTTAGGAATATCGGGAATAGAAAGAATTGTTGAATTTCAGATGCATAAATATCCGAATACCAAATCTAATGAATTACAAAATATTGTTAAAAAAGTATATGATACAAAAATAAGTAAATTTTTTGATGAAAATTATATAAAGACTGAACCAGGAAGAGAAATGGCAAAACCATTAATGCAAGAGATGAAAAACTATATAGAAATCATTAATTAATTAGAAATTTAACAATATACATTGTAAATAATAATATAACGATTGTTGTCGTGATTATAATTTAAATCTTGGATAACTATCAGGATCACATGCAAGATTTCCCCCATTATTAGGCGCCGAAAACCAGGCATTCATAGAATCTTGATTATCAAAAATATCAGGAAACCATTTTGTACTTTTACTTGCTAAAGTAGAATTAACTGGTTGTCCGATACCAATTTGTTTAATATCACAAACTTTACAATACGAATCAGGTGTGGCACATAGTCCCTTGGGACCCTTGTATTGATTTGGGTCAGTACCACAAGCATCATTATAATAACAAACTTTTTTTGGTTGAGCAGGTCCAGAAGATGTACAATCAAAATCTTGATCTGGTTTGTCTTGGATATAAGGTTTTAAAACTGTACTATCATCTTTTTTAGTCATTCTATTCCCATTATGATCAACAGTATATATTGATCTCCAATTTGTATCTATTTTATTGTTATTTGGAGAACAAGTAACACTTTTATACATATCTTGCCATGCACATGAGGGCTTACAACAATCCATCATACTAGATGTAAAACCATTATGAGCACCATTATTCAATAAAGTTCGAGAAGGTTTATCTAATTTTTTACCATCAACTCCAATACTTCTATTTTTAAGTGATAAACCAGTTGTTTTAATTAAATTATCTGGACATTCAACTTCTTTATATTTAACTGCCCAATTTCCATGATATGGATTTTCATCTGAAAATGCTAGCTTACAACTATTAATTAATTCCTCACCAAAATTAATTCCTTCTGTATTACTCCAATCAGAAGAATTACCCCTAAAACCAGGAACACTTCTTATGTCTTCACATTGTTGTTTATTTACTGCACCCCCAAATCTTGTATCTGCACCACCTGGCCAGTCTGAAACATTCCCACCATAAAAACCCTTTTGACTCGCTGATTTATCCGTACAACCATCAAATGCACCAAAACCACCAAAACCCATGTATATATCAAATTGTCCCCCATTATCCTCAAATTTAGTTGTTGTACCAACAATTTTTCTTCTAGCACAATCATCCTTAGCAATTCCCGTACATGTCTCCCATGTATTACTGGTTTGATTAAATTTATATTTTTCACTAGAACAACTTGGGTCTGTACTTGTATCAGAACATTGTTGTATGGTCTCCTGACAATTTGAACCTGGTGTAAAATTACAAGGATATTGACTCATACTACAATCAATTCCCGTATTAAAATTTTGAACAATTAACGGAGTCTTAGGGTAATTTGTACATTTACCTGTTGATGAATCACATATATCTTTTTGGGATGGATAACAATTATATGGACTGGTACAACCCTCTCCGCATATTTTACCTGTATTTGCTATACCACAATTAGGAGTATATTCTATTTGATAACACCTTCCACAATTAGATTTACTATTAGAATGTGTAGCAATAGCATAATTCGCCCAATCATTACCATCATCTTTTTCTGCTTTCAAGAATGTACTACTTCCCAACATCATTCTTGGATCAATATTATATGCTGGTTTATTAGGATCGAAACTAGATGAATCTTGACATGGTGTTTGGGAATAGTTAGCTGTAGCAGGATAATCATTGGGATTAGATAAAGTCGGGTTTGGAGTACTTACAATACTACACGCATTTCCACATTTATTGTCCGTATAAAGAGCAAATGGATTTTTTGTTTTTATACACTGACCATTTCTACATTCATATCTAGTAGTGGTACTACACATACTAGAAGCACCTTTTTCTGTTAAAAATTTTCCTTTATTCCCTCCGACATTTTTAACAACTCCATTAACACAATCCCAATCTTTAGTTGTTACAAATGTTGGAGCTGGATTTATTTTTGGACAAGAAGATGGTGACGGCGGTGGCGGCGGCGGTGAGGGACTTGGTGAAGGTGACGGACTTGGTGAAGGTGACGGACTTGGACTTGGTGACGGACTTGGACTTGGTGAGGGACTTGGTGAAGGTGACGGACTTGGACTTGGCGAGGGACTTGGTGAGGGACTTGGACTTGGTGAGGGACTAGGTGAGGGACTTGGAGAGGGACTGGGACTTGGTGAGGGACTTGGGGATGGACTGGGACTTGGGGAAGGAGACGGACTTGGTGAGGGACTTGGGGATGGACTGGGACTTGGTGAAGGACTTGGACTTAACATACACTGTTTATAATAATTATTCTTTTTAATACAATCATAAGGATGGCAACAATTATTACTATTAGTGCAATTTTCATATTGTGTTAAACATTGTGAATTAGAGTCTTTTATACATGAAGAATAATAATTATTTTGTTTATTGCATATTAATCCTTCACAACAATTTTTTTTACCCTTATAATTTTGACCATCACACTGTTTATTTAAAGTTATACAATCATATTTATCTTTTTTATTCCAAACATGATAAATTGATAAACTTATTGAGATAATAATTAATAATAGTAAACTTAATATTATCATTATTAATTATTGATTATATTTTTTTTTATTATTAATTTATTTATTTATTTATTTAGACACAATTTTTCTGATAGATAATTTTTGCAACTGACACAAAGTCTTTCAGAACCTTCAACACAATCGCATTCATTTGTTGGTTTATAAAATGGAGGACCAGAAGGATCAAAAATTATTGGTCCTGCTTTTAATATAAATCTTTCATCTTTTGGAATAATTGGTGATGGTTTCTTCATTATATTTCCTTTATCTTTATATGTTCCACAAATACCACCATTAATTACTAAATGATGTTCTTTATCAAAATTTCTAAGATCACAAATTTCAACTTCCCATGTCCCAGTTTTATTAGGTTGTGAAGTTAAAATAAAACTATCATACCCAAGTGCATGTGTATAAATTTCAGTATCTAAATCAAATATTTGAGTCATTGCTAAACTATTACATATAGGATTTTTTTGTGTACCTAATACACATTCTTCTACAAATTGATAAACTGTCATATTAGTTTCTTTTAATGCCATATCTAATGTCATCCATCCTAAACCACGGAAAAAGTCTTCAAAGATTACAAATAAGAAAAAATATATTAATGCTGCTAATATGATTAAACATGTTAATATTACTAATGCAATTTGTTTTTTAGATTTATTTTTAATATTTACAAACATTTGAATTATTGTAACAGCAATTAAGTATAAAATTAAAAAAGTCCTTGAAATAAAATTATCCCATGCTGCTTTGCCACCATCAGATGGTGCTATGTTTTTAAAACCAACAATCTTAACTGTTAATTTATGTAAATTTAAAGAGTGAACAATTGTAAAAATGGCAACCATAATAGAGAATCCACCTCCTTTTCCTTTCATTCTATCAACCATATCTTGAATTGATAAACCGACAACAGGCGGTAAAGGTAATGGTTTTCCTTTTGATTTGTTAATTTCATTTAAAGTAGCAATTTCTCTTCTAGTTTTCAGTGAATGATTATATAAATCATATAATAGAGATAATTTATTTAATGAAACAAAACATTTACCAGTATTCCAAAATACACCAGAACCAGTTGCAAGATATAACCAATATCCTCCATCATCACAAAATGGATAAACATTTCCTGGGGGTGGATAACAAGCATGTACAACTTCAATATCTTGATATGGTCTAAAATAATTATTATTATAAATAGAATTATTAAAATCAAGTGAGTTTCTTCTTTGAATCATCCATCCAGGAAAAGTATAGGCATCAACTGCGTTTGATATAGTTTCATATACAGCAGAAAGAATAAAGGTACTTTTTGGATATGGAAATGCTGTTAGTTTGTATCTAGAACCTAATTTAGGAGGCCACGAGAAAGATAAATTTTCTGCAATAGAATAATTATCTAAAATTAATTTTGGTGCATTATCATATATATAATTAAAATATCTTAGTGTATTCATGATATTTATTTGTGATTCATGGATAAATTTATCTCTTTCTTCTTCAGCAGAACTTGTTAAAGCATCATATGGGTCTTTATATACTATTAGTTCAATTGGAAATGGTTTATAATTTTTATTAGTGATTTTACTTATACATTTTTTGTTTGGACAATATACATCTGTCATGTAATCAATAAAATTATCATATTTTTGTTTTGTATCTTTAATAACTGGTCTTGCTATATTTGAAATAATTCTTGCTATTACAATTAATAAAAATAAAACAATTACATATATTAAAATTGTTTTATTTTTATTAATTATAATTAATTAAATAAAATAATTATAATTAATTATAATTAATCTTAATGAACCAAGATAGATTAATAAATTTAAAATTACAACTACTACAAGATAAAACACAAAGATTTAGTAAAGAAAACATTAATAAATTAAGAACACACTCAGAATTAATATTAGCACTAAAAAAAAAATATCCAATGTTTTTTTATATAATTGAAAATCACGGTATTCAATATAAACAATTTTTATCTGCTTTCTTTTTATGTATATTAACCGGTCACTATGAACCATTTTCAATAAAATTAGAAAAAGAAACATTAAAAAGAAAAAGAGATTCTAAATATTTAAATAAAGTATATGATATATACAGTGCAAATTATAACTATATTACACTTTTACCATGGAATAAATATAATATAGTTAAATGTTATAATGTAAATAAAGAATTTAGTAAAACTTCAAGTATTAGAATAAATAAAGAACAATTTATGCAATGTGTAGTTGTGTTATTTCCCAAATTTATAAAAAAATATCCTAAATTATTTTTTGAATTAAATAAAAAATTAGAAGAAACAAATAAAGGAACTATTAGTGTTATTCATTTATATAAATATTTAGTATATTGTGGTGATAAAATAGCAAAAGATGAATACTATAATAAATCATTAAAAGACAAAAATAAATTTAAATTTAGTAAAAATAAAATTGAAACATTTTTGAGAATTTTTACATATGAACAACTAATAAATATTTTAGTTTAGTTCTCGATTATATTCATTATTTTTTTTAATAATACAGTTTTTGTATGAAATCCTTTAATTGAATCCATTAAATTTCTATCTTTGTAAACCAATATTGTAGGTAAAACGTCTATATCATAAAAATCAATAATTTCTTCGTCTGTTATATTAATTACTTTGAAAGAAAGTCCATCTATAAATTCATTATATTTACTTTCTTTATTATCAAATTTAAGTAACATTAGTTCACGTGTTTTTATAATATTATCAATTTCATCCATATTATCTATACTAATAAACATTTAATTTAACTATTTAAATAAATTTTTAAATAATTATTTAAATTTTACACTTTTTGTTAATAGTATTGTAAAAAATTTGTTCAGAACTAATTTTATTAGGATTTTTAAAATAATTATTTAGTACTTCAATTGATTTGTATTTATTTTTTCCTAACATATTTAAATTATTAATAAAACTTCTCTGACTTTTAATAATTGATTTATATGTAAGACCATTTCTTTTTTCAAATAAATCTAATACATTCTCCCAAATTAACTGTCTATGATATGTTCGTTCTTGTTCAGTATGTTTTGTCATTAAATTTAAATTTATTAAATCTTTAAATAAAATAATAATTATAAATAATATTTAGAAATGTCTAATAAATATAATCAGTTTACCCAAGATACAATTGACAAATATTCAAATTATATGATTACTTCGCAGAGATTTCGTACTCCACCATTTGAGTGGTCAGGAGGAATATTTCAAAGATTTAAACCAATATCGGGTGATTTTCCGATAGGTAATAATTTTTTAGGAAACATGGAATGTGTAAATAATCAAAGTGGCAGAGGATTTTATGCAAATCCGTGTGGTTATTGGGACAATTCAAATGAACAATTTAATCCAGGTACTACTTTACCAAATAATGAAAAATTTAATATGAATGGTACATTATTTCCAGTTGGTAAAATATCGAATGATGTTATGACTAATCCTAATAATAGAGTTGTATTTGGTTATGCAAGAATTGGAGAAGAAGTACGTAATCGTTAAAAATTAAATTACAATTTTTAAGAACGTTTAACATATTTAAGAAGATTGGGAATAAATAATTTAACAAATGAACAGTTCAAATTTAGCAACATTAAATTTAATTATTGGTCCAATGTTTTCAGGTAAAACAACGGAATTATTAAGAATCGCTAAAAGACTTCAAAGTATAAATTTAAAAGTTCTTTTATTAAATTATTTTGAGGATACAAGATATTCAAGTTCAGAAATGTCAACACATGATAAATACGGATTACCATGCACATTTGTAAAAGATTTAAATACTATTAATTATGATAATTATGATATTATTTGTATTAATGAAGCACAATTTTTTGAAAAATTAGTAGTATTTTGTAAAAGTATACTTAAAAAAAATAAAACTGTTTATGTTTGTGGATTAGATGGTGATTATAAACAAGAAAGATTTGGAGAAATATTAGATTTAATACCAATGTGTGATTCGATTACTAAATTGCACGCATTTTGTACTATTTGTAAAGATGGAACACATGCACATTTTACAAAAAGAATTACTAATAGTAATGAACAAAAATTAATTGGGACTGATGAATATATTCCAGTGTGTAGAAAACATTTAAATATTTAAAAATGACACATAAAATAATATTATTTTCTACTATAATTTTATATTTAACAAATTTAGACCAACTTAATTTTTATGTTAATTCTAATGTTAGTACAACTTCTGATTATATAGGAATTGAATTAATTGAACTAAATTAAATCAAAATTCCAGAAATTATAATTAACAAATACTTAAAATCAACATAGATTAAAGTTTAAGATACTTTTTAAATTATGAATAATTACACAACTATACATAATTTAGAACATATTAAAATACCATATAATGACAATATTTATGTACCGTATATTATAATAAAATTAAGGTCATACTATATTTTTTTCTTTTTTTTATTATCTTTTTTGTTTAATTTTTGGACATTGTCTTAATAATTCATTATACGCATCTATATGTTGATTATTAATTGTAGCATTATTCCATCTTCTAAATTTATCTTTGTATTCCTCGAGTACTTTTTCTGGTATTGCTTCGCAATTTAATATTCCTAAAGGCAATTTATTGTAATTATCAACTTGTTTTAGTTTTGCAATATAGTTTGCCCATGCCCCTTGACAAATACAATGATTTTTACCTTTTTTAGATTTACTCCAATTACTTTGTCCTGTTAATTCTGAAAAATTATTTGCTATAAATGGATTCATATTAATACATATATTATGATATCCACTATATGGTTCATTACAAAATCCATTAATTGATGAATCATATAGTAGATAATTTTTATTTGAATTACATTGTTTTAATTCCGTGCCATATATATTTTTTGGTTTCATTATTAAATAATAAATAAATAAATTACATAAATAATTATTAATACATATAAAAAAGTTGATATTAATGAAATTATAATATTTATTGGATTCATTATTAAATAAGAAATAAATAAATTACATAAATAATTATTAATACAGATAAAATAGTTGATATTATTGAAATTATAATATTTTTTGGAGAAGGACTTGGAGAAGGACTTGGAGAAGGACTTGGACTTAAATTAATTAATTCATTAGATATATAAAATAATAATGCATTAATACTATCAAATGATGTCATACATATTTTACTACAAGGTCCTTGTTTAAAATTATAAAAATAAAATTTTATTTGGTTTTGTTTTAATCCTTTTTGTTTATCATTTCCACAAATACTTGGATCAAATGAATTATTGCAAAATGGATCGCAAATATTATTAGTTTTATGCAAATAAGGTTTCATTAATTTAGAGTTTTTAATTATTAAATTTTTTGCGATATCATTATTATATTTTAATTGATAATAACTTAAATATAATAGAAAAATTCCTCCAAAAACATTTGCATCACCACCATTTGCACCATTTGAACAGGTTGTTGACCATCCACCGCAACAATAATTTTGACTATTAGAGTCTTGACATCCGTATGGTACTGAATCTTGGTTTGTTGAAATTAATAATCCTTCTCCATCTTTAATATATCCAGACCAATTATAATCTTTAGAGTTTTTTATTAGTCTATTCGCTAATGTTATTATATTCTTATTATTATCTATTATTGAAGCATAATATAAATATAGTCCAGTTGTATATGGATAAACACCTTTATTTAAACTTTTAGTATCAGGGAATATAATACAATATTCATTTGTAGAATCTAATTTAAAACATTGTGGATTATTAAATGTATCACCAATTAATTGTATAGTATTTGAATAACATAATGTATTATCTTTATTATAAGATAAACATCCTAATGTTAATTTATTTAATATTATATTCATGTTCTCTATTTCAGTATTTAAAATTGATTTTATATAATCAATAGTCCAATTTCCATATATAAATAACTCTAATTGTTTGTATTTATCTATATTATTTTTAATTTTGATTAAACAAATTATATATTGAAGATTTGTTACAGAATTAAAACTTAATTTTCCTCCATTATATGTACCATCGGGTTTTAAGTTTTCTTTTTTTTTTCCTGATGCATCGGTTGGATTATCCCAAAAAACACCAGTATACTCATCACCAAAAATATAATTCATAGATGCAAATTCATAAACATTTAATAATATTATTAAAGCTTGTTTAAAAATTTTATAATCTTTTGTTTCTTCCGCATATTTTAAAAATCCTAAACAATACCATAAATTATCATCTGTGTGTCCCCATGAACCTTTATTAGTTTTCCCAAAATGAAATCCTGCTGTTTCAGGGTTACATTTATTTTTATACTTGTTATCATTTATAGTCTTTGGATCTCTATTAAAACATGGATTGTATGGTGCTTGGTCAATAACCTGATATATATAATTATTCCAAAATTCACTAAATTTAATATCTTTCTTTAAATTTGTATTATTAATTTTAATTGGAAATAATGAAGAATTATTACTTATATATTTATCTTTTAATATTGGGTATAAATTAGCAATAGATTCAATTAATATTCCATTTTGCCATCTATAACAACTATCACATTGATATTTATCTGTATTACAATTACAATTATATCCAATTTGTCCACATGCTGTTACTATTCCATTTCTATTAAAAAAATAATAAATACTTTCTAATGCATCATTAATATTATTCATGTTCATATATATATAATAGATTTTTTTTACAATATTTTTATTACTTAAGTAAATACATGATCATAAAAATTAATTAAATATTTATTATGATCAAGGATTTATTGATTAAATATTATGATATTGTAGAACAATACTCTAAACTTGAACAATTAAATTGTGATTTTTCAACTTTAGAATTTAATGAAGATAAGTACTGTATTTCATTAAGCGGAGGTGTTGATTCAATGGTACTTATGGATATATTATATAAGCGCGGTAAAGAAATAATTGCAATACATATTAATTATAATAATCGCGATGAATCTAAAATGGAAGAAGATTTTTTAAGAGAATATTGTGAAAGTAAAAATATTACTTTTCTTTGTCATTCGTTTAATTTCAAAAGAGGTTCAATAAAAAGAAGTGAATATGAATCATTAACAAAACAAATTAAATTCAAACTTTATAAATCTATTTTATTAGAATACAATCTAAATTATATACTTTTGGCACATCATAAAGATGACATAATTGAAAATATATTTACGAATTTTTGTCGCGGCGAGAACTTTTTAAATCTTAGTGTTATTAAATACTCAAATATAATCATGGATGTTAATATTGTTAGACCATTAATTGATTATTATAAAAATGATATTTATGATTATGCGCATTTTTATGAGGTTCCATATTTTCTAGATACAACTCCTGATTGGTCTGTACGTGGAAAATTTAGAAGAGCAATTTTACCTAAATTATGTGATACTTTTTCTGGTCCTACAAGACTCAAAAATAATTTATTAAGTATTGCAAAAGAATCTGATGAATGGGGTACACTAATTCAAACTAGATTTATTAATAAATATTTACAATTAATAAAATACAATGAAACAACTGCAGAAATGCCTATTGTAACAGATAATGAAGATTACTCAGAATTTCCAATGTGCTTTTGGAACATTGTAATTGGAAAAGTATTTCACAAATTTGGAAAGTGTGCTCCTTCTAGAAAATCATTGGATATATTTATTACTGCGCTAAAAAATAAAAAAAATCAAAATGATTTTCAAATATTGTTAAAACATAGAACAAAATTAATTATTCAAAAAAATATAATTTCTATTAATATAAATCAGTTACGATGAGTTCATCTTTATTAAATAAATTAGAAGTTTTGCAGAACAATTTTAAAGTTGGTAATACTACATTAAAAGAATTATTAGAAAATAATAAAGGACCTAAAGGAGAAAAAGGCGACCAAGGTGACCTAGGACCGCAAGGACCGCAGGGAGAAAAAGGTGTTCAAGGCGACCAAGGCGATCAAGGACCGCAGGGGGTTAAAGGCGTTCAAGGCGACCAAGGCGATCAAGGACCGCAGGGGGTTAAAGGCGATCAAGGCGATCAAGGTGATCAAGGTGATCAAGGTGTTCAAGGACCGCAGGGGGTTAAAGGCGTTCAAGGGGACAAAGGTTCAACTGGAGATCAGGGAATCAAAGGGGACAAAGGTTCAACCGGAGATCAGGGAATCAAAGGGGACAAAGGTTCAACTGGAGATCAGGGAATCAAAGGGGACAAAGGTTCAACTGGAGATCCGGGAATCAAAGGGGACAAAGGGGACAAGGGTGACTCCGGAGAAAAAGGTGCAACAGGTGATAAAGGTGTTAAGGGTGATACTGGAACACCTGGCACAAATGGCACAGACGGTACTGACGGAACAGATGGGCAAAATGGCAATTTTGGAGGACTATCATTTAATCAACTTTTCAATACATCTACAACAAGTTCAAACCCTGGTTCTGGAAAAATTTCTTTTAATCAAGTTAATCAAAATACTTCAACTGAAATTTATGTTAACATTTTAGATAAATATACTTCAGATATTTCTAGTATTTTACAAGTTTTATCCAATGTTGCAAATGATACTCAAAAAGGAACCATAACTATCAGTAAATTATATAATCCACAAGATAATTTAACATTTAATATTTCTGATTTAGTAGACAATACGGGTTGGTGGACTTTAACTGGTTCAATTCTTAGTTTTTCAGAGATTAGTCCATTTTTATTAAATGATAATATTATAGTATCATTAAGTATTGCTGGTGGAGGTGGATTTACTAATTATATTAATATACGTAGTGATGGAGTATCATTAAATAAAGGTGATTTAGTTTATGTAACATCTTCTTTAACAGATGAACGTGTAAACGTTAAAAAAGCAAAAGCAGATAACACAAGTACAATGCCTTGTATAGGTATTTGTAATCAAAATTTAGCAGCAAATCAAAATGGATTGGCAATAACCTATGGTAAAATAAAAGGCATTGATACTACTGGTCACGGATTTTCTGATGGAGACATTGCTTATGTTAGTAATACTACTGCAGGTAGTGTTAATTCAAAACCAGTAGGTACTGATACCGACCTTATACAAAATGTAGGAATTGTTACAAAAGTAAATAGTAATGGCGTTATATTTGTAACAGGTATTGGTCGTTCAAATGATATTCCTAACGGAATTACACAAACTTCCTTTGATAATCAAAATAATTATTTATATGCTTATCGTGGAACTAGCAATAGATTTGATAAATTACTTATTCAAAATATTGGCGCAATCGCAAAAAGTTATTCTAGTGATCCTGGTACTGGAACACAAGGAGAAATAATTTATAATAGTACATCTCATGTGTTAAAATACTACGATGGTAATACTAGTACATGGAAAACTATTGCAACAACACCTTAATATTTTTTATAAATTTAATTTTATTTTATTTACATTAAATTAATGAATTTATTAACTATTAGTTTAATATTATTATTAGTAGTTTTAATTGTTTTAGTAGTAGTTTTTGGTTTCTTAAAAGATTCTTTTAAGGATAATAATTATTTAAAGATTTTAAAAGCACCTTGTTGTGCACATTCAGGATTAGGTGATAGAATCGGAGAATATATTATATTTTCCACATTAGGTAAAATTAATAACTGTAATGTTTTGGTTTTTTGGAGTACAGTTAATAAAAACTTTGCATCAAGAAGTAACGAATATCCAAATAATATACAAGACTATATTAATTTTCCAAAAAATTTAAAATTTGTCGATAGAAAAATATGGAAAAACAGTAAAGTAAATAATATATGTGATATAAGATGGAAATGGTCAGATTATTTTTTTGGTGATGAATTTGTGCCAGAAATTGTTTATAAAAAATTAAACTTAAGTAAACATATAAAATTAGAAGACTATATAAAACTTTATAAAGAAACTGCAAGACAAATAAGTTACAAAAAAGAATTACCCAAATTACCAAATAATTTTGTAGGTATTCATGTAAGACGCGGTGATAAGACTAGAGAAAGTGCTGTTAAAAGACCTATAAAATATCATGATGATAGATTAAATAAAGTTTTTAATAAGTTAAATATTGATAATTACATATTATGTTCTGAAGGTAATAACCCAATTAAAGGTAAACAACCTATACCGATTAAATTATCTAATAATAAAATGATTAAAACTTTACAGGAATTTTTTATACTTTCTAAAGCAAGAATTATAATACAAAGTATTCCTGGTGATACTAGATATGGAGGTTGGACATCATTTTCTTACGTTGCATCAAGAATAGGTGATTCTGTTCTTTATAATTGTTCTCCTGAAGGAACAAGATTATATTATATGGAAAATACTGCAGGTAGAAAACTTTATAATGTTGTTAAATATTCGAACATAATGTGACTTAGTCAATTTATAAAAATGAATAATCTAATGTATTACATTTCTTTTTTAACATTGAATATTCTGTTCTAACATTTTTAGCATCATTTTTACTAATAAAATCAGTTTTTTTACCGCCTTGCCAGTCTATATCACAATTAGCACGAACTTTAAAAAAAATAATATTACAAAATTTATGTCTTATATTATAATTTTTTATTGCTTTTAAAACCGTGTATTCATAATCTTTATTAGATGATTCAAAATCATCATATCTTTTTAATAATTTTACCATATTTGGTATTTTACTAAAATAGAATCCATTTGTTATACCATCTGCATTATTGACTTGAGTTGTATATAAAATATTATTATTATGAGAGTCTAATATATCGTTTATATTAATTTTATTTGATATGTAATAATCTGGACCACAAACAAATGCTAAATCATATTTTTTAATATTATTTATTTGTTCTATAAATTTACCAACCCTATATTCACTATATAACTGCCTCATAGCATTTTTTGTTGTATTATCATTATAATCTCTTCTAAATTTACATCCATCGATACATTTTTGTTCTATTATTTTATCTACTTCTGATTGTTTTTCTTCTTCAAAATATGTATATGGTATTATTTTAATATCATTTTGATTAAGTAAAGTATTATCAACTAATTTATTTTCTACATTTAAATTAAATACATAAATATCTACATTAATTCCTTTTTCTTTTAAAATTTTAATTATATTGTAGTTTATAGAACTCCAAGTTTTTTTAATAGATCTTGGTATTACTCCAAATAAACAAAAAATGATATTCATCTATATAATATAAAAATAAATATAAATAAATAAATTATTTTAATTATATTTTAATAATTGTGAATTTTCAAAAAATTAAGAAAAACCAAAAAATTTAAATAAATTTAATATTTTTAATATTGCATTGTGTTTGTTCTTTAATTATTCCGTTCATATTATTGTATGCATTTATAATACTATTTTTACAATTTAAATTAATTTCACTTAATATATATTTACTATGTATCCATTTCTTATCTGAATCAATTGCTACAAATATTGTATAATTTTTATCATTAACACTAAATACATATAAATTTTTATTTATTTTAACAGATTTAATATTATGATATTCTTTATTATTAAAAAAAGTTCCATATATAGTTGCTGTATATAAAGAATCATAATTAATTATATCATGATTTTTAATAGATACAAGCAATTTTTTATCTAGGTATTCATTAATTTGATCTATATATTTTAAATTTTTCGGAAATGCCATTAAATTTCTACAATCAGTTTTACATCCAGGTAATACTTCATTTATTAAATAAATATTATAATTCATCTCATACAGTAAATTAGATAATTCTAAATAGTTATCAGTTAATATATGTTGTTCAAAAGAAATTATTGGACTAAATATTTTTATTAAATTTAAAGAACCTAGTATGACTTTTAATTCAAATCCTTCTACATCTAAATGTATTAATGATATATTATTTATTTCATTTTGTTGTAATAAATAATCTAATGCAAATGCATTTATTTTAATTTTTCCTAATCCTTTATCATTAAATGAACAATGATTTATATCATCTAAAGTACTTATTATTTGATTTTTATCAGATATAGCTTTATTAATGGTTTTAATATTTTTAATATTATTATAAATTGCCATTGAATTAATATAATTTATATTTTCTTTTGATGGGTCTATAGCATAAATTATTGTATTTAATTGTTTAGCCCATGGTATTGAATTATCTCCAATCCAAGCACCTAAATCAATTATATTACCATTTATAATTTTATTTTTAATTAAGTATGAATGTATTTTTCTAAAATAAACTTCATGATTATCTCGTGTTTTAAACACTTCTTAAAACTTATGTTTAATTAATTTAATTAATACATTATTATCATTTTTAAATATAACTTCATACGTTGTAAATTTATCATAATTACATTTGGTATAGTTTAAAATTAATAATATTAATATTAATATCAAAATAAAAAAAATAATAATTTATATATATATATTTATTTTTATGATAATTATATTATTAATTATATTAATATTAATAACATTATTTTTACTGATTATTTTTTTTAATAAATCAAATTTTTTAAACAATTATATTTTAAATAAAGATAAATTGAAAATTGCTTTTGTTACTGGATATATAGGCAGTGATTTAAATACTCATATTCCAAAAATAAATGAAAAAATTGATTCATACTTTATAACTAATAATGATAAACTCGCAAAAAAATTAAAACAAAAAAATATATTTACAGATATAATTTTAATTGATGTACCAATAATAGATTCAAGTAAATCTATTAAAAATTATGTTACTAATAGTTTTTACAGTAAAATGTTAAAAGTATTTCCACAATATTTTTTAACAAAAAAATATGATTTTGTTATATGGTTTGATAATAAGTTTAATGTAAATACAAAAGATACACTTCATGTTATTAATAATTGGAACAATAATCATTCTTTAATGTTACATAAACACCCATTTTTAAATAATGTAAAAGAAGAATTAAAAGAATCATTAAAACAACCTAGATATGTATATGAAAAAAAAAAATATGAAGAATATATAAATAATTTAAAAAAATGTGGTTTTAGCGATAATTATAATAAGCATTCTCAGACCGGTTTTATTATTTATAATTTAAATCACGATTATACAAAAAAAATACAATATGAATGGTTTAAACATATAAAAAAGTGTGGAATACAATGTCAGATTTCATTTAATTTATTAAGACAAATATACGAAGATTATATAGGTGAATTTAAATATAATATTAATTAAATAATAATATATTTAATTAATATTAAATATATGTATATAATTTGTTTATTAGTTCTACTTTTTATAATAACATTATTATTTTTATATAATTCATTTATTGCATCAAATTCTATAAATAAAGATAATAATAATATTTTACTAAATAAAATTAATGATAATAAAAATAGTTTAGATTTATTTAATAATCATGCAAATTATAGGTTGGGTGATGCTGTTTATTTATTAAATGATAAAAATAATTGGACATATGATAAAGATCATTCTACATTAAAATATGCTAATATTTCTTTACATAATTATCATGATATTTATCCAAATAGTATTTTATCAGAATATCTTAAATTATCAAATTATAAAGAAAAAGATTGGGACACATTAATAGAAATTGTAAATAATAAATTTTACAGAGACATAAATATTAATAAATCTACTGATTGTCTAATGCATGTAAGAGTTGGTGATGCAATAGATGAATTATGTTCAGGGGTAAATTTTCTAAATAAATTCTATAAAAATATTGAAAAAAGTGAATATAAAGATAAATCAAATATTATTCGGTGTGATTATATCAAACCTCTTAAATATTTCCAACAAAAAATTAAAAAACTTATTGAAATGGGCATTACCAAAGTTTACCTTATGGCAGGTGCTCACATTAAACTTCCAAGTTACAAATACTCTACATATTACATTAACAAAATCGTGGAAGAAATAGAAAAAGCAGGTCTACAAGTAGAACTTAAACTCGGTGGAAGTCCTGATGATGACTTACTATTCTCTATGAACTTTGACTACTTCATTCAATCTGAAGGTCAGTATTGTCGTTTAATAAAAGAACTCAATGAGAAAATTAATCCTGATTTTGTTATCTAGTTAAGAAACCTAGGTTTCTTAAGAACTTCCTATTCAATAAAAAAAATTACTATTATTATATTTATTGTTATAATAAATGACTGATAAAGATAATAATGATAATTCTTTTCCGCTATGGCAAAAAATTCTATATGGATTTCTTGCTCTAGTTGTTTTAATATTATTGCTTTGGGGAGCAGATAAAATAGGTCTATTAGGTTTCCTTGCTGGTGCGGGAGTTTAAAAAAGTTTAACTCCAGGTGATATTTGTTGAACACCACGTATATTAGTATTTGTTATAGTTGGTTCCGATAAATTTATTCCAGTTCTTACTAGAAAACATTATTAAACAAGATTTAACTGTATATGCTACTTGTAATTTTAATGATGTAAATATAAAAGGTAATCATTCTTTGCTTTGAAGTAATATAATTTAACAAATTTTAAATTATAATAAAAGTTTTTTAAATAATATTGTAAAAAAAATCAATTATAATGAGTTATCGTAATCTCGCGCAATCTAAATGGAATAAACAATATATGAAATATATTTTGGATAATCAAGATAAACGATGGAATTATATATGTTTAAGTCAAAATCCAAATATTACATGGAAAATAGTTAAAGATAATCCATATATTCCGTGGGATTACGATCGTTTAAGTAGAAATCAAAATATTACATGGGAAATAGTTAAAGATAATCCAGAAAAAGCATGGAATTATTATTGGTTAAGTGGTAATCCAAATATTACATGGGAAATCGTTCAAGATAATCCAGATAAAGAATGGTCTTATTATTATTTGAGTAGTAATCCAAATATAACATGGGAGATAGTTAAAGATAATCCAGATAAACAATGGTCTTATGCTTGGTTAAGTAGAAATCCAAATATTACGTGGGTAATAGTTAAAGATAATCCAGATAAACCATGGGAATATAGTCATTTAAGTCTAACTCAAAATATAAAGTGGGAAATTGTTCAAGTTAATCCACATATACCATGGGATTATTATTGGTTAAGTAGTAATTCAAATATTACATGGGATATAGTTCAAGATAATCCTGATAAACAATGGGATTATAGTTGGTTAAGTAAACATCCTAATATTACGTGGGAGATAGTTGAAACTAATCCAGATAAAGAATGGGATTATGAAATGTTAAGTTCTAATCCAAATATTACCTGGGAAATAGTTCAAGATAATCCGGATAAACCATGGGTTTATGATTATTTAAGTTCTAATCCAAATATTACATGGGATATAGTTAAAGCGAATCAAGATAAAGAATGGGATTATGATGTTTTAAGTTTTAATACAATGAGTAAATCAAAAGAAGCATTTATTAAAAAAGAATTAGAATTAATTCACGATTTCTCATATAGGTGCGCACAAGAAAAAGTACTTAAATATCTTTTACACCCAGAAAGATATTTGGGGAGGAAATGTATTCGGGAATTAAGTAATATAATTTAACAAATTTTAAATTATAATAAAAGTTTTTTAAATAATATTGTAAAAAAATCAATTATAATGAATTATCGTAATTTCGCTGAAACTAAATGGAATAACAAATATCTGCAATATATTTTGAATAATCCCGATAAACCATGGAATTACGAGTGTTTAAGTGGAAATGCAAATATAACCTGGGAAATAGTTAAAGCCAATCCAGATAAAAAATGGAATTATGAGTATTTAAGTATTAATCCAAATATTACATGGGAGATAGTTAAAGCCAATCCAGATAAAAAATGGGATTATGATTTTTTAAGTCAAAATCCAAATTTTACATGGGAAATTTTTAAAGATAATCCATCAAAAAAATGGAATTATTATTATTTAATAAGTAGTAATCCAAATATAACATGGGAGATGGTTAAAGATAATCCAGATAAAGAATGGAATTATAATATATTAAGTGATAATCCAAATATCACATGGGAAATAGTTCAAGCTAATACAGATAAACCATGGAATTATAATATTTTAAGTAAAAATCCAAATATCACATGGGAAATAGTTAAAGCTAATCCAGATAAACCATGGAATTATAATATTTTAAGTAAAAATCCAAATATCACATGGGAAATAGTTCAAGATAATCCAGATAAACAATGGGATTATAGTTGGTTAAGTGAAAATCCAAATATTCCATGGGAAATTGTTCAAGCTAATCCATTAAAACCATGGGATTATTATTATTTAAGTTTTAATACAAATATTACGTTGGAGATAGTTATAGATAATCCAGATATTCCGTGGGATTATGATGTTTTAAGTTTTAATACTATGAGTAAATCAAAAGAAGCATTTATTAAAAAAGAAGTAGAATTAATTTACGATTTCTCATATAGGTGTGCAAAAGATAAAGTAATAAGATATCTTATGAACCCAGAAAGATATTTGGGTAGGAAATGTATTATGGAATTAAGTAATATAATTTAACAAATTTTAAATTATAATAAAAGTTAGTTAAATAATATTGTAAAAAAAAACAATTATAATGAGTTATCGTAATTTCGCTGAAACTAAATGGAATAACAAATATCTGCAATATATTTTGGACAATCCAGATAAAGAATGGAATTATAATATATTAAGTTGGAACCCAAATATAACATTTGAAATAGTTAAAGACAATCCAGATATTCCGTGGGATTACGAGTGTTTAAGTGGAAATCCAAATATAACCTGGGAGATAGTTAAAGCCAATCCAGATATAAAATGGGATTATGGTTTTTTAAGTTTTAATGCAAATATAACATGGGAAATAGTTAAAGCTAATCCAGATAAAGAATGGAATTATAATATATTAAGTGAAAATCCAAATATAACATGGGAAATAGCTAAAGCCAATCCAGATAAACAATGGAATTATTGGTATTTAAGTAAAAATCCAAATATTACATGGGAAATAGTTCAAGATAATCCAGATAAACCATGGGATTATTATTTTTTAAGTAAAAATCCAAATATAACATGGGAAATAGTTCAAGCTAATCCAGATAAACCGTGGAATTATAATATTTTAAGTAAAAATCCAAATATCACATGGGAGATAGTTAAAGCTAATCTAGATAAACAATGGGATTATGGATGGTTAAGTGAAAATCCAAATATTACATGGGAAATTGTTCAAGCTAATCCAGATAAACCATGGAATTATGGATATTTAAGTTTTAATCAAAATATAACATGGGAAATAGTTCAAGATAATCAACATAAACAATGGAATTATAGTTGGTTAAGTTCTAATCCAAATATTACATGGAAAATAGTTAAAGCTAATCCAGATATTCCATGGAATTATAATAGGTTAAGTGAAAATACTATGTTTAAATCAAAAGAAGCCTTTATTAAAAAAGAAGTAGAATTAATTTACGATTTCTCATATAGATGTGCTATAACCAAAGTAATAAGATATCTTATGCACCCAGAAAGATATTTGGGTAGGAAATGTATTATGGAATTAAGTAATATAATTTAACAAATTTTAAATTATAATAAAAGTTTTTTAAATAATATTGTAAAAAAAT
>Ga0209830_10000961_pt1 | contig 27065 bp, 22 predicted proteins | sample ArcticOcean_MG_C_12_FD_187439 | JGI IMG/M metagenome (GOLD analysis project Ga0209830, IMG submission 187439) | Marine microbial communities from western Arctic Ocean - ArcticOcean_MG_CB8_130 (SPAdes) (version 2) | ecosystem: Environmental > Aquatic > Marine > Oceanic | place: Arctic Ocean...
CACCCTACAATTCAAGATTTAGTTTATGTAGGTACTTCAGATGGCTTATATAGATCAGATGACAACTTAGTTACTTGGTCTTTGATCGCTATAGCTACTAGTGGTCCGTGGAGTGACGATAATTTTAATGAAATTGAATTTCACCCAACTAATGAAAATATAATATATGCTGCTGCAACAAATTTAGATTCAAATATATATATATCATCTGATGCAGGGCTTACTTTTAATTTATCAAATTCTATTATAAATTCAAGTAATATAAAGCTTTCTATTTCTGCAGCTTGTCAAGACTGCGTATATGTAGGTTCCAGCGATGCAATATGGAAATCCACTGATTTAGGTCAAAATTTTGATATAATTTCAGGGACATATATAGATGAAATTAGTAATTATGGTGCTTTTGCTGTTAGTGATACAGACAATAATGTTATTTTATATGGAGATATAGATACTCATATGAGTACTGATGAAGGTGCGACTTTTAATAAAACTACTTTTTGGTCAACAGGAAATTCAAATTATGATCAAACAGGCTCTTATGTTCATGCCGATATCAGAGGGGCAATTTGTAAAGAAGGAGTCTTTTGGGTTAACACAGATGGACTGCTTTGTAAAAGTGAGGATAATGGAATTACATGGATGATTTTTGAAGGTCAGTCTATTAGAGAGAATTACAATTTAGGTGTAAGTCAATCTAATCATTATACAACAATAAGTGGTTCGCAAGATAATGGTACCAGTATTAAAACTGAAAATTCATGGATAGAGTTTTATGGAGCTGACGGAATGGAAGGTATTGTTCATCCGTTAAATGATGATTGGATGATTGGAAGTTTTCAATTTGGAGGTAAAAGAAGAACTAAGGATGGCGGTTTTTCTCAAGATGGTGTAGGTAATGTAGAGAATGGTGGATGGATAGCCCCTCTATTTTACGATCCAAATGATCAAATGAAAATATTTTCATTAGGAAGTAAAGTTACTGTTAGTGAAGATTTCGGCTCTACATGGAATGATCGAGGGACTCCGTTTAATGATTCATCTATTACCTACGCAACTATTGCGGAGAATAATTCAAATATTATGACTGTAACTAATTATGACCAAATTAAAATATCATCAGATGGGGGGAATACTTTTACTAGTATTTCGGAAGGTCTTACCGGTAATTACATAACTGATGTTGCTTTTGACCCAAATGATGACAATACCATAGTAGTTACCTATGGGACTTACTGGGGAGATAATAATAAAGTTTATATTACCAATGATCAAGGCTTGACTTGGAATAATATAACTTATAACCTTGGTTATCTTCCAGTTAGATCAGTGGTTATAGATCATACTGAAAATTCAAATATATATATAGGCACTGAAATAGGAGTTTATAAAAAATCGATGGTTAGTAATACTTGGGAATTATATAGTCAAGGCCTCCCAAACATGTCAATTTTAGAGCTTGAAGTGATGTATGGGTCTAACACATTAAGAGCTGCTACTTGGGGTAGGGGTTTGTGGGAATATGCTTTGGACGGAAGGGTGGATCACCCATCAATTCTTAGTACACAAATCACAAATCAACCAACTGATAATCAACCTAAATATTCTATAGATCAGTTTATTACTTCAGTAATAGAATATCAAAATACATTGTCAGATGTTTATGTTAAATGGTCTGTTGACGAGCCAATTTTTGATAATACAATACCTATGTCAAATACCTCAGATAATACTTGGGTTTCTGATAGTTCAATCCCTAATCAAGAAGAGGGGGTTAAGGTTTATTTTAAAGTTTTTGCTGAGGGTAATAATCAAGATATTACTGAGACATATAAGTTTATGTTTAAAGTAAAGGCTAATATATATTGTACTCCATCAATGGATTGTTCTGTTGGAGATGGTCTTCAGTTATTTCAGCTAGCTGATATAAATAATCCTTCTGAGTGTGAGGGTTATGGAGATTTCACAAACATATCTACTGAGCTAGAGCAAGGTTCTACCAATAATTTAACAATTACTACTGGGTATGGCGATCAGTTTTTAAGTGTATGGATTGATTATAATGATGATTTTGAGTTTAGTGATGATGAATTAGTAGTTGATAGTTTTGAAATTGCTGATGGTCAAGCTGCAGGATCTTATTCGGAAACTTTAGATTTTGTTATTGCTGATGATGCTCAATTAGGATCTCATTTAATGAGGGCTAAAACGAACTGGAGTGGGCCTGTGCCTACAGATGCTTGTGATGAAACTGCTTACGGAGAGACTGAAGATTATATGGTTGAAATAATTGAATCTTCCCTTGGTGTTAATGAGTTTAATGATAGTAAAGTTAAATTATACCCTAATCCAACTACTGGTATTTTCACTATTGATCTTGGTAATGAAATTGAAAACACAGAAATATCAATTCATGATTTAAATGGAAGGTTGATTAAGGTTTTTTACAAGTCTAATAAGACATTAATAAACATAGACATTGAATTGGGTTTAGGCTTATATTTTGTAACTGTAATATCAGACAATAAAAAGTCTATATTTAAATTGCTTAAAAAATAACTTTTAATTAGATTTACCTCATTGGTTTGAATAATTTATTTCTGTTGATTCTAGAAATTATTGATTACAGGGAATAGTTAAAATATGTTTTTTGTAAATTATAGTGTTTTGGTCAAAAAAAATATTTAAACATGCGATATTTAAGAATAAAATTTTTATATTTGCGCTCATTTTAAAAGCAATAAAAAAAACTATATTATGGCAAAGGAAAATTTTGATCGTTCCAAACCACACTTAAACATTGGTACTATTGGACACGTTGATCACGGAAAAACTACTTTAACAGCTGCTATTACAACTGTCTTAGCAAAAGCTGGATTCTGCGAAACAAGAGACTTCGATACTATCGATAACGCTCCTGAAGAAAAAGAAAGAGGTATTACTATTAACACTTCACACGTTGAGTATTCAACTGAAAATCGTCACTACGCACACGTAGATTGTCCAGGTCACGCGGATTACGTTAAGAACATGGTAACTGGTGCTGCACAAATGGATGGAGCTATACTTGTTGTAGCCGCTACAGATGGACCTATGCCACAAACTCGTGAGCATATACTTTTAGGACGTCAGGTTGGTATTCCAAGAATGGTTGTATTTATGAATAAAGTAGATATGGTTGATGATGAGGAATTACTTGAACTAGTTGATATGGAAATTCGTGAATTATTATCATTTTACGAATATGATGGTGATAACGGACCTGTTATTGCTGGATCTGCTCTTGGTGCTCTAAATGGAGAACAAAAATGGGTAGATACTGTATTGGAATTAATGAAAGCTGTTGATTCATGGATTGAATTACCAAAACGTGATGTTGATAAAGATTTTTTAATGCCAATTGAAGATGTATTCTCAATTACTGGTCGTGGAACAGTTGCTACTGGAAGAATCGAAACAGGAATTGCTAACACAGGAGATTCAGTTGATATTATCGGTATGGGAGCTGAGAAGCTTACTTCTACTGTTACTGGAGTTGAAATGTTCCGTAAAATATTAGAAAAAGGTGAAGCTGGAGATAATGCTGGTATACTATTAAGAGGTATAGAAAAAGCTGATATCAAAAGAGGAATGGTAATATGTAAGCCTGGTTCTGTTAAACCTCATGCTAAATTTAAAGCAGAAGTTTATGTTCTTAAAAAAGAAGAAGGTGGACGTCACACTCCATTCCATAATAACTATAGACCTCAGTTCTATGTACGTACTACAGATGTAACTGGTACTATTTCTCTTCCTAAAGGAGTTGAAATGGTAATGCCAGGAGATAACTTAACCATTCATGTTGAATTACTTCAACCTATTGCAATGAGTGTAGGTTTAAGATTTGCTATCCGTGAGGGTGGTAGAACTGTTGGTGCTGGACAAGTAACTGAAATTTTAGATTAATATTAACCCATAATATTTTGTTAAGGTATTCTGTTTTTTACAGAATACCTTGACTTATGTTTACGGGTTTAGCTCAGTTGGTAGAGCACTGGTCTCCAAAACCAGGTGTCGGGAGTTCGAGTCTCTCAACCCGTGCAAATAAAAAGATATGACAGGAATAATTACATATTTTAAAGAATCATTTGAGGAACTAAAGAATAATGTTACTTGGCCAATGTTTTCAGAAGGTCAGCGTTTAACAATTTTAGTTGCCGTTTTCTCAATTATATTTTCGTTAATCATTTGGGGAATTGATTCAGTTTTTGGAGAAGTTATTAAATATTATTTTAATTTGATTGGATAATGTCAGAAGCGGTTGTAGAAAATAAATGGTATGTTGTCAGAGCTGTTAGCGGACAAGAAAATAAAATCAAGTCTTATATTGAAAATGAGATATCTAGGTTAGGATATGATAGTTTTGTAGATCAAATTCTAGTACCATCAGAAAAAGTCATTCAAATAAGAAAAGGCAAGAAAATAACTAAAGATAAAGTTTATTTTCCTGGTTATATTATGATTAAGGCTAACCTAACTGGTGAAATACCTCATGTAATTAAAGGTATTACTAATGTTATTGGTTTTTTAGGTGAAACTAAAGGTGGAGAGCCTGTTCCACTTAGAAAGTCTGAGGTTAATAGAATGTTAGGTAAAGTTGATGAGTTATCTCTTCAAAATGAATCTAACATTATTATTCCTTTTACACCAGGTCAAAATGTCAAAGTTATAGATGGTCCATTTAATGGATTTGATGGTACTATTGAAAAAATTAATGAAGAGAAAAGAAAACTTGAAGTAATGGTTAAGATATTTGGACGTAAGACTCCACTTGAATTAAGTTACATGCAAGTAGAAAAAATTTAATAAATGTTACAATGTTCTATAGTTTATAGCTTCCAAGTTTAAATTATAGTAAATTTTAAATTGTTAATATATGGCAAAAGAAATAGGAAAAGTAGTTAAACTACAAGTAAGAGGCGGAGCTGCGAATCCATCACCACCAGTAGGACCAGCGTTAGGTGCTGCAGGTGTTAATATAATGGAATTCTGTAAGCAATTTAATGCTAGAACTCAGGATAAACCTGGTAAAGTTCTTCCAGTTGTTATAACTGTATTTAAGGATAAATCTTTTGAATTTGTTATTAAAACCCCACCAGCTGCTGTTCAATTATTGGAAGCTGCTAAGGTAAAAAAAGGTTCAGGTGAACCTAATATCAAAAAAGTTTCAAAAGTAACTTGGGATCAAGTTAAGACTATAGCTGAAGATAAGATGCAAGATTTAAATGCATTTAACATAGAATCAGCAATGAAAATGATAGCTGGAACGGCAAGATCAATGGGTATTAAAGTTAATGGAGGTCAATCTCCAAGCTAATTTGAAATAAATGGGAAAATTAACTAAAAATAAAAAATCAGTTTCAGATAAATTTGTGCCAAACAAACTTTACAGTATTGAAGAGGCATCTAATCTTATCAAAGAAATTACTACAACTAAATTCGACGCGTCTGTTGACCTAGCTGTTAGATTAGGAGTTGATCCTAAGAAAGCTAACCAAATGGTTAGAGGGGTTGTCTCTCTTCCGCATGGTACAGGTAAAGACATGAAGGTTTTAGCATTAGTAACTCCTGATAAAGAACAAGAAGCTAAAGATGCTGGTGCAGATTTCGTTGGTCTTGATGAATATCTTGATAAAATTAAATCTGGATGGACTGATGTAGACGTTATTGTTACTATGCCAAGTGTTATGGGTAAATTAGGACCATTAGGAAGAGTATTAGGACCAAGAGGACTAATGCCTAACCCTAAAACTGGTACTGTTACTATGGATATAGGTAAAGCTGTATCTGAAGTAAAAGCTGGTAAAATTGACTTTAGAGTTGATAAAGCTGGAATTATTCATGCACCAATTGGAAAAGTTTCATTTTCATCTGATAAAATAACAGGTAATGCTGTTGAGTTATTACAGACGTTGAACAAGTTAAAGCCAACTACTGCAAAAGGTATTTACATGAAAAGTATTTTTATGTCAAGTACAATGAGCCCTAGTTTAGCAATAGATCCAAAAATTTAGAATAAAAATGACAAGAGAAGAAAAAACAAAAGCAATTTCTGAATTAACTGAAAAATTAGGTGCAAGTACTCACTTGTATTTAACTGATATTTCTGGTTTAGATGCGCAGGCTACTTCAAATTTGAGACGTGCATGTTATAAAGCAAACATTAGTTTGTCTATGACAAAAAATACGTTTCTTGATAAAGCTATGCAAGCATCAGAAAAAGATTTTGGAGATCTTTCAACTATTTTAAAAGGAAACACATCAATAATGTTTTCTGAAGTTGGAAATGCTCCTGCAAAAGTTATTAAAGCTTTTAGAAAAAAATCTGAAAAACCAGTTTTAAAAGGTGCTTATATAGAACAAAACGTATATATAGGTGACGACCAATTAGAAGCATTAGTTAACATCAAATCTAGAGAAGAGTTAATAGGGGATATTATCTCATTATTACAATCTCCAGCTAAGAATGTTGTCTCAGCTTTACAATCTGGTGGTGGAAAGTTATCAGGAATACTTCAAACATTATCTAATAAATAATAGTTTGATTTTAAGAAACACTAAAAATTAAAATTAAAAATTATATTAAAAAATAGAAAAATGGCAGATTTAAAAGATTTCGCAGAAAAATTAGTAAACTTATCAGTAAAAGACGTTACAGAATTAGCTGGTATTTTAAAAGATGAATATGGTATAGAGCCAGCAGCAGCAGCAGTTGTAGCAGGACCAGCAGCCGGTGGCGGTGAAGCTGAAGAAGCTCAAACTGAATTTGATGTTATTCTTAAAGCAGCAGGTGCTTCTAAATTAGCAGTTGTTAAACTTGTTAAAGAATTAACAGGATTAGGATTGAAAGATGCTAAAGAACTTGTTGATGGTGCGCCAGGTGCAATTAAAGAAGGTGTTAGTAAGGATGAGGCTGAAGGTCTCAAAAAATCATTAGAAGAAGCTGGAGCTGAAGTTGAGCTTAAGTAAACTCTAACCAATTACAATTTATAGTATAGATTTTAAGATTTTTTTCTTAAAGTCTATACTTATTTGTGCATATGTGATATATGTACTTTTTACATTTTATAACTAAAATAGTAGCTAGATGTCAATAAAAACCAACCAAAGAATAAACTTCTCTTCAATTAGTAATCAAATTGAATATCCTGATTTTTTAGATATACAAATAAAGTCATTTCAAGATTTTTTCCAATTAGAGACTAAATCTGAAGAAAGAGGTGATGAGGGTTTATATAAAACTTTCATGGAAAATTTTCCAATTACTGATACAAGAAATCAGTTTGTTTTAGAGTTTTTAGACTATTTTGTTGACCCACCTAGATATTCAATTCAAGAATGTATTGAAAGAGGACTAACTTATAGCGTTCCCTTAAAAGCTAGGTTAAGACTGTATTGTACTGATGAAGAGCATGAAGATTTTGAAACTATTGTTCAGGATGTTTATTTAGGAACTATACCTTATATGACTCCAAGTGGTACTTTTTGTATTAATGGTGCTGAGCGTGTAGTTGTATCACAATTACATAGATCTCCAGGAGTATTTTTTGGACAATCTTTCCATGCTAATGGTACTAAATTATATTCTGCTCGTGTTATACCATTCAAAGGTTCATGGATAGAATTTGCTACTGATATTAATAGTGTAATGTATGCATATATTGATAGAAAAAAGAAATTACCGGTTACTACATTATTTAGAGCTATCGGATTCGAAAGAGATAAAGATATTCTTGAAATTTTTGATTTAGCTGAAGAAGTGAAAGTTTCTAAATCTGGATTAAAAAAATACCATGGCCGTAAATTAGCAGCAAGAGTATTAAATACTTGGTACGAAGACTTTGTAGATGAAGACACTGGTGAGGTTGTTTCAATTGAAAGAAATGAAATTGTTCTAGATAGAGATACAATTATTGATACGGATAATGTAGAAGAAATTTTAGAAGCAGGTGTAAAAACTATTTTGTTACATAAAGCTGTTTCTGATCAAGGAGATTACGCTATTATTCATAATACATTACAAAAAGATCCAACTAACTCTGAAAAAGAAGCTGTTGAGCATATCTATAGACAATTAAGAAATGCTGAGCCACCAGATGAAGAAACTGCTAGAGGTATAATTGATAAGTTATTTTTCAGTGACCAAAGATATAGTTTAGGTGAAGTTGGTAGGTATAGAATGAACAAAAAACTTGGTCTAAATGTAGATATGAGTAAACTTGTTCTTACAAAAGACGATATCATTACAATCATTAAATACCTTATAGAGTTAATTAATTCTAAAGCGGAAATTGATGATATTGACCACTTATCCAATAGACGTGTTAGAACCGTTGGTGAGCAATTATCTTCACAGTTTGGAGTTGGTTTAGCTAGAATGGCTAGAACTATTCGTGAAAGAATGAATGTTAGAGATAATGAAGTTTTTACTCCAATAGATCTAATTAATGCTAAAACACTGTCTTCAGTAATTAATTCCTTCTTTGGCACAAATCAGCTTTCTCAATTTATGGATCAAACAAATCCGTTAGCTGAAATTACTCATAAAAGAAGATTATCGGCACTAGGACCCGGAGGACTTTCTAGAGAACGTGCAGGTTTTGAGGTTAGAGATGTTCATTATACACATTATGGAAGGTTATGTCCTATTGAAACTCCTGAGGGGCCAAATATTGGATTAATTTCATCTTTGAGTGTTTTTGCAAAAGTTAACAGCATGGGCTTCATTGAAACACCATATAGAAAAGTATCAAAAGGTGTAGTAGATTTTAAAACTGAACCTATTTATTTAAGTGCTGAAGAAGAAGAAAATAAATTAATTGCACAATCTAATCTTGCTGTCGATAAAAACGGTAAGATAATTGAAGAAAAGGTTATTGCTCGTCAAGAAGGCGATTTTCCTGTTATTGAATCAAAAGAAGTAGACTATACAGATGTTGCTCCTAATCAAATTTCATCTATTTCAGCTTCATTGATTCCGTTTTTGGAGCATGATGACGCGAATAGAGCACTTATGGGATCAAATATGATGAGGCAGGCAGTGCCATTATTATTGCCTGAATCACCAATTGTTGGTACTGGTTTAGAAAAAGCTGTTGCTTCAGATTCTAGAGTTTTAATTAACGCTGAAGGTAATGGAGTTGTTCAATATGTTGATGCACAAAAAATTACTATTAAATACAGTAGAACAAAAGAAGAAACTTTAGTCAATTTTGAAAGTGATGAAAAAACTTATTTTTTAACTAAGTTTAGAAAAACTAATCAAGGTACTTCAGTTAATCTAAAATCAATTGTATCTAAAGGTGATAAGGTTAAAAAAGATCAGGTTTTATGTGAAGGTTATGCTACGCAAAAAGGTGAACTTGCACTAGGTAGAAATATGAAAGTTGCTTTTATGCCTTGGAAAGGGTATAATTTTGAGGATGCAATAGTTATTTCTGAACAGGTAGTAAGAAATGATGTATTCACTTCTATTCATATTGATGAGTATTCTCTTGATGTTAGAGATACAAAACTTGGTAATGAAGAACTTACAAATGATATTCCTAATGTTTCTGAAGAAGCTACTAAAGATTTAGATGAAAATGGAATGATTAGAGTGGGTGCTGAAATTAAGCCTGGTGATATATTAATTGGAAAAATTACTCCAAAAGGGGAAAGTGATCCTACACCAGAAGAAAAGTTGTTAAGAGCAATTTTCGGTGATAAAGCTGGAGATGTAAAAGATGCTTCATTAAAAGCTTCTCCATCACTGAATGGAGTAGTTATTAATAAAAAATTATTTTCAAGAGCAGTTAAAGATAAAAGAAAACGAGCTCAGGATAAAATAGATATTAAGGAATTAGAAGATAATTTTGATTTAAAATTTGAAGATTTAAGACAAGTTTTAATTGAAAAGTTATTTACTATACTTTCAGGTAAAACTGCTCAAGGTATATCTAATGATCTTGGTGAGGATGTTTTTCCAAAAGGAAAAAAATTCACTTTAAAAATGTTAAATTCAGTTGATGATTATGCGCATTTAACTATGGGCAAATGGACTATGGACGATCATGCTAATAAATTAGTATCTGAATTAATACATAATTATAAAATAAAAGAAAACGATCTGCAAGGATCTTTGAGAAGAGAGAAATTTACAATTTCTGTTGGAGATGAATTACCTGCTGGAATTATTAAATTAGCTAAAGTTTATATAGCTAAAAAGAGAAAATTAAAAGTAGGTGATAAGATGGCAGGACGCCATGGAAATAAAGGAATTGTAGCCAGAATAGTTAGACAAGAAGATATGCCATTTTTAGAAGATGGGACGCCTGTGGATATTGTATTAAACCCACTTGGAGTACCTTCTAGGATGAATATTGGTCAAATTTATGAAACTGTTTTAGGGTGGGCTGGCCAAAATCTTGGTAGAAAATATGCTACCCCTATTTTTGATGGTGCTACTCTAGATCAAATTAATGAATTAACTGATGAAGCTGGTATCCCTAGATTTGGTCATACTTACTTATATGATGGAGGTACGGGTGATAGATTTGATCAGCCTGCAACTGTCGGAGTAATCTACATGCTAAAATTGGGACATATGGTTGACGACAAAATGCATGCTAGATCAATTGGTCCATACTCTCTAATTACTCAACAACCACTTGGAGGTAAGGCTCAGTTTGGAGGTCAAAGATTTGGAGAAATGGAAGTTTGGGCATTAGAAGCTTATGGAGCATCTAGTACTCTTCGTGAGATTCTTACAGTTAAATCTGATGACGTCGTTGGAAGAGCAAAAACTTATGAAGCAATCGTTAAAGGAGACCCGATGCCTAAACCAGGTTTACCTGAATCCTTTAATGTGTTAATGCACGAATTAAAAGGATTAGGATTAGACATTAGATTAGAAGAATAAATAAAATATTTTATCATATATACCCATTACTATGGCAAGAAAACAAGATAACACAGTAGTTAAGTTTAATAAAATATCAATAGGTTTAGCTTCACCAGAATCAGTTTTATCTGCTTCAAAAGGAGAAGTTCTAAAACCAGAAACTATAAATTATAGAACTCATAAACCAGAAAGAGATGGTTTATTTTGTGAGAGAATATTTGGACCTGTTAAGGATTTTGAATGTGCTTGTGGTAAATACAAGAGAATTAGATATAAAGGAATAGTATGTGATAGATGTGGAGTTGAGGTTACTGAGAAAAAAGTTAGAAGAGACAGAGTAGGTCACATCAACTTGATAGTTCCTGTTGCTCATATTTGGTATTTTAGATCACTACCTAATAAAATAGGATATTTGTTAGGGCTACCTTCAAAGAAATTAGATATGATTATCTATTACGAAAGGTATGTTGTTATACAAGCTGCATCTGCAGTTAATGTTGAAGGAGAACCTTTAAAGAAAATGGATTTTCTTTCTGAAGAAGAGTATCTAGATATTATTGATGCACTTCCCCCAGAAAACCAATATTTAGATGACTCAGATCCTGAAAAGTTTATAGCTAAAATGGGTGCTCAATGTTTAATTGAACTATTATCTAGAATTAACTTAGATGAGTTGTCATTTGAACTAAGAAATAAAGCTAATACTGAAACATCTAAACAAAGAAAAACTGAAGCACTAAAAAGACTTCAAGTTGTTGAATCTTTTAGAGAAGCTAATTTAAATAGAGAAAACTTACCAGAGTGGATGATAATGAAAGCAATTCCTGTAATTCCACCAGAATTAAGGCCGTTGGTTCCTTTAGACGGAGGAAGGTTTGCTACTTCAGATTTAAATGATTTATATAGAAGAGTAATTATTAGAAACAATAGATTAAAAAGACTAGTTGAAATTAAAGCTCCTGAAGTCATTTTAAGAAATGAAAAGAGAATGTTACAAGAGTCAGTTGACTCGTTATTTGATAACACTAGAAAATCTTCTGCTGTAAAAACTGATTCAAATAGACCTTTAAAATCTTTATCTGATTCATTGAAAGGTAAACAAGGAAGGTTTCGTCAGAATTTATTAGGTAAAAGGGTTGATTATTCTGCAAGATCTGTAATTGTTGTTGGTCCAGAACTGAAATTATTTGAATGTGGTATTCCAAAAAACATGGCTGCTGAATTATACAAACCTTTTGTAATTAGAAAATTAATTGAAAGAGGTATTGTTAAAACTGTTAAATCAGCTAAGAAAATAATAGATAAAAAAGAACCTGTTGTATGGGATATATTAGAAAATGTTTTAAAGGGACACCCAGTTCTTTTGAATCGTGCCCCTACATTACACAGATTAGGGATACAAGCTTTTCAGCCTAAGTTAATTGAAGGGAAAGCAATACAACTACACCCACTTGTATGTACAGCTTTTAATGCTGATTTTGATGGAGATCAAATGGCTGTTCATTTACCTCTTGGCCCAGAAGCAATTCTAGAGTGCCAATTGCTAATGTTAGCTTCTCATAATATTTTAAATCCAGCAAATGGATCACCAGTTACCGTACCATCTCAGGATATGGTATTGGGATTATATTATATGACAAAATTAAAAACTTCAACCAAAAAGGTTAAAGTATTAGGGGAGGGTTTAACATTCTATTCTCCTGAAGAAGTAATTATTGCTTATAACGAGAAAAGAGTTGATTTAAATGCTTCAATTAAAGTTAAGACTGATGATTTTAATGATAATAAAGAGTTAGTAAGCCAAATAATAGAAACAACAGTTGGTAGAGTTTTATTTAACGAAAAAGTACCTGCAGTTGCTGGATATATTAATGAGGTTTTAACAAAAAAATCTTTGCGTGATATCATTGGTGACATATTAAAGGTAACAGGTGTACCACAAACAGCTGCTTTTTTAGATGAAATTAAAACTTTAGGTTATAAATTTGCATTCCAAGGTGGACTTTCGTTCAGTTTAGGTGATATTATTATACCACCAGAGAAGCATACAATGATTGCTAAAGCCAATAAAGAGGTTGATGCAATTAAAGCTAATTACAACATGGGGTTAATAACCAATAACGAGAGATATAATCAAGTTATTGATATTTGGACTTCAACTAATGCTGAGTTAACTGAGCTCTCTATGAAAAGAATTAGAGAAGATCAACAAGGGTTTAACTCTGTTTATATGATGCTTGATTCTGGGGCCAGAGGTTCTAAAGAACAAATACGTCAGTTAACAGGAATGAGGGGTTTAATGGCTAAGCCAAAAAAATCGAATGCAGGTGGTGGTGAAATTATAGAAAATCCAATTTTGTCAAACTTTAAAGAAGGTTTGTCAATTTTAGAGTATTTTATATCAACTCACGGAGCAAGAAAAGGATTAGCGGATACAGCTCTTAAAACAGCTGATGCTGGGTATTTAACAAGAAGGCTAGTAGATGTTGCTCAAGATGTTATCGTTAGTTCTGAAGATTGTGGAACATTAAGAGGGATTTCTGTAACTGCATTAAAAAAGAATGAAGAGGTTGTTGAAAAATTAAATGAAAGAATTGTAGGAAGAACATCTTTACACGATGTAATTGATCCAGTAACAGCTAATCTTTTAGCTTCAGCAGGAGAACATATATCTGATGAAATCGCAGATAACATTCAAAACTCTTCAATTGAATCTGTAGACGTAAGATCTGCTCTTACTTGTGAAGCAAAAAAAGGTATATGTGAAAAATGTTATGGTAGAAATTTAGCTACTGGGAAGATTGTACAAAGAGGAGAAGCAGTTGGAGTAGTAGCTGCTCAGTCTATTGGTGAACCTGGTACCCAACTTACTTTAAGAACTTTCCACGTCGGTGGTATTGCTGGTAATATTTCTGAAGAAAATAAACTAGTAACAAAGTTTGCAGGTAAAGCTGAAATAGAAGATTTTAAAACTGTCTTAGGTAAAGATAATGATGGTAAAGATGTTAATGTTGTTATTTCAAGGACGTCAGAATTAAAAGTTCTTGACACTAAAACAGGTCTTGTTTTAAGTACAAATAATATTCCTTACGGTTCATTTGTTTACATTAAGAGTGGGCAAAAAGTTAAAGCTGACACATTAGTATGTCAGTGGGATCCTTACAATGGCGTTATTATTTCTGAATTTGCAGGAAAAGTAAGTTTCGAGAATATTGAGCAAGGTGTGACTTATCAAGTTGAAATTGATGAACAGACTGGTTTTCAAGAGAAAGTTATATCAGAATCTAGAAATAAAAAGGTAATACCTACCTTACTTATTAATGATGCTAAAGGAGATACAATTAGGTCATACAATTTACCTGTAGGTGCTCACTTAATGATTGATGATGGTGATGATATAAATATCGGAAAAGTGTTAGTTAAAATCCCTAGAAAATCTGCTAAAGCAGGTGATATTACAGGAGGTCTACCAAGAGTTACAGAATTATTTGAAGCTAGAAACCCTTCTAATCCTGCAATTGTAAGTGCTATTGATGGAGTAGTTTCTTTTGGAAAGATAAAAAGAGGTAATCGTGAAATTATTGTAGAATCTAAGGATGGTCAAATTAAAAAATACTTAGTTAAGCTTTCTAATCAAATTCTGGTACAAGAAAATGACTTTATTAAAGCTGGTATGCCAATGTCTGATGGATCTATAACACCTAACGATATTTTAAATATTAAAGGACCTTCTGCTGTGCAGCAATACTTAGTAAATGAAGTTCAGGAAGTATATAGATTACAAGGTGTAAAAATTAATGATAAGCACTTTGAAGTTGTCGTTAGACAAATGATGAGAAAAGTGAGAATACAAGATTCTGGAGATACAACGTTCTTAGAAGATCAGTTAGCTCATAAATCTGATTTTATTCAAGAAAATGATGCCATATTTGGAATGAAAGTTATCGAAGATTCTGGTGAATCTGGAAACTTAAAACCAGGTCAAATTATATCAGCTAGAGAACTTAGAGATGAGAACTCAATTCTTAAAAGAGAAGATAAGCAGTTAGTTAGTGCTAGAGATGCAAGCCCAGCAACAGCTACTCCTATCCTTCAAGGAATAACAAGAGCTTCATTACAAACGAAATCGTTTATTTCTGCAGCTTCTTTCCAAGAAACTACGAAGGTATTAAATGAGTCTGCTGTTAATGGTAGAATTGATAATTTAGAAGGCTTAAAGGAGAATGTTATTGTAGGGCACAGAATTCCTGCTGGAACTGGTCTTCGTAAATATGAAACTATATTAGTTGGTTCAAAGGAAGAGATGGAAGAGCTTACTAAAGTAAAAGAAGAAGAAGAATTAAATATTAATTAATTTGTAATTTTTTTATGAGCAACTCTGATAAAAAATCAAAATCTAATATAAACATTGAAATAGATGAAAAAACAGCTGAGGGGACTTACTCCAATTTAGCTATCATAAATCATTCAGTTTCAGAGTTTGTATTAGATTTTATATGTATTATGCCTGGGACCCCTAAAAACAAAGTTAAATCTAGGATTATTATTACTCCACAGCATGCAAAACGATTAACAAAGGCTTTGCATGATAATATTTTAAGATTTGAAAAGAGTCACGGTGAGATAAAAGAGAATCAGCAACCCCCAAATGTTCAATTAAATTTTGGTCAAACAGGCGAAGCTTAAATCTCCTTCTAGAACTCTGATGTATTGTGGAATTTAATACTAGGGTATTTTTCAATTGTCATATTTAAAGAGAACACTGAATCCGCTAAAAATACAAGATTATCATTTTTGTCTTTCGCTAAATATCTTTGCTTAACTCGCTTAAATTCTAAAAACTCATTTCCTTTTTTAGTTTTGCATTCTATCCAGCAAGCTTTAAAAACATTTAGATTTTCATAACTGCACTTTGCTCCGTATTCATGTTCTAGTCTATATTGTATTACTTCATATTGTAATGCTCCAACAGTACCTATAACTTTTCTGCCATTTAAATCTAATGTAAAAAGTTGCGCAACTCCTTCATCCATCAATTGATTTATCCCTTTAGATAGTTGTTTGCTTTTCATAGGGTCAGCATTATTGATATATCTGAAATGTTCTGGTGAAAAACTTGGAATTCCTTCATAAATTAAATTTTCACCAGAAGTTAATGTGTCTCCAATTTTAAAATTTCCAGTATCGTGTAGACCTACAATATCACCTGGGTATGATATATCAACAATTTCTTTCTTATCAGCAAAAAATGCATTAGGACTAGAAAACTTTAAATTTTTTGATAACCTTACATGTAAGTAAGGTGTGTTTCTTTTAAATTCTCCTGAAACAATTTTAATAAATGCTAATCTATCTCTGTGTTTAGGGTCCATATTGGCATGTATCTTAAAAACAAAACCTGTAAATTTATCTTCATCAGGATAAACCTTTCTTACAGAACTTATCTTAGGTTGTGGGGTTGGGGCAATATTTATAAAACACTTCAGTAGATCTTCTACACCAAAGTTATTTAAAGCAGATCCAAAGAATACGGGTTGAATATTACTTTTCAAGTATTCATCTCTGTCAAACTTTGGGTATACTATTTCTAGAAGCTCTACATTTTCAACAAAATCCTTATTTAAACCTTCACTTATATTGTTTTTCACCTCGTCTTTATTTAGAACCTTAATTTCTTCACCATTAAATAAAGACACTTCATTGTTCATGATATTATATATACCTGTAAAGTCATATCCCATGCCAATAGGGAAACTTAAAGGGCACACCTTTAGTTTTAATTTTAATTCTATTTCGTCTAATAGGTCAAACGCGTCCTTACCTTCTCTATCAAGTTTGTTAATAAATACAATAATTGGAATTTTTCTCATTTTACAAACTTCAACTAGCTTCTCTGTTTGCTCTTCTACTCCCTTAGCTACATCAATTACCACTATAACACTATCTACTGCTGTAAGCGTTCTATAGGTGTCTTCAGCAAAGTCTTTATGTCCTGGTGTATCTAATATGTTTATTTTTATTCCTTGATACTCAAATGCTAAAACAGATGTGGCGACAGAAATTCCTCTTTGTCTTTCAATCTCCATAAAATCACTTGTAGCTCCTTTTTTTATTTTATTACTTTTTACAGCGCCAGCTTCTTGAATAGCACCACCGTATAATAATAATTTTTCAGTAAGAGTTGTTTTACCTGCATCTGGATGAGAAATTATCCCAAAAGTTCTTCTTCTTTTAATCTCTTCATTAAAGTTCATTGGACTAATTTTTTGCTAATATAAGCTTTATGCTACGATGATTTTATCTAAAAAAAGTCTTTTTCAATTATTTACCCCACTTATTAAATTATTGTTATTATTTTAGCTGATATGATCGAAGACAAAGTAATTTTAGTTGATGCTAATGATAACCAAGTGGGTTTAATGGCTAAATTAGAAGCTCATGAAAAGGGTGTTTTACATCGTGCATTTTCTGTATTTATTTTTAATAAAAAAGGTGAATTAATGTTACAGAGAAGAGCATTAGGAAAGTACCACTCACCTGGCTTGTGGACAAATACTTGCTGTAGTCATCAAAGAGAAGGGGAATCGAACATTGAATCTGGTAAAAGAAGACTTAGTGAAGAGATGGGCTTTGTTACAGAGTTAACTGAGAAAACATCATTCATTTATAAGACTAAATTTGATAATGGATTAACTGAACACGAATTTGACCATGTCTTAGTTGGTAATTTTGATAATTCTCCAAAGATAAACACTGAGGAAGTTGATTCCTGGAAATGGATGAATATGGAAAATATTAAAGACGATATCAAAGTTCACTCAAATAATTATACAGCTTGGTTTAAAATAATTTTTGAAAAGTATTATAAATTTATTAATTAAAAATATGAAAGTTAAAGTATCTAGAAAAGCTCATTTTAATTCAGCTCACAGATTATCTAATAATAATTGGAGTGACATTAAAAATAAAGAAATTTTCGGTAAATGCAGTAATAAAAATTATCACGGTCACAACTATGAATTAATTGTTAGTGTAACAGGTTTTATTGATCCTGAAACTGGTTATGTTATAGATATATCTATTTTAAAAAACATAATTAAAGATTACATTGAAACAGAATTAGACCACAAGAATCTAAATTTAGATGTTCCATACTTTAAAGATATCATACCAACAGCAGAAAATATTTCAATATATATATATAATATAATTAAGTCACACATTAAAAGTGATTTAGAACTTGAGGTAGTTTTATATGAAACCCCTAGAAATTTTGTAACATACACAGGGGGTTAATGAAAGATAAGTTTAAAAATATTGAAGAAAAAGTTAAAGAATTAGGTTTTAATATTAATTCAAAAGATTTTAAAAGACCATGGGGAGGGTTTTTAGTTATTGATGAAAATCAGTCTAAAAAATTTATTAATTGTTTTTTTAAGAATCTTGATATGAGTTTGATAACTGATGGATTAAAACTAAGCCCTAAGATTTTAATAGTTAAACCTAAATCAAGATTGTCATGGCAATACCATTTTAGAAGATCAGAAATCTGGAAAGTTTATGAAGGAAAAGTTGCTGTTGTTCGGTCTGATAATGACAGTGAAAACCTTCCAGAAACCTTTTCTAAGGGTAGCTTAATTACTTTGAAAAAAGGAGAGAGACACCGATTAATTGGTTTAGATGATTATGGAGTAATTGCTGAAATTTGGCAGCATATTGATACGGAAAATCCATCTGATGAAGATGATATTGTTAGAGTTCAAGATGATTATGGAAGGTAAAATATTTTATAGATATGTTTTAGTTTATTTACATTCTTAGCCTTATTTTTGCAAAAGTTAAAACAAAACAACAATGGCAAATATTAGAAATTTAAAAAAAGATATTAATTACGTTCTAGGTGATATTATTGAAGCAGTTTACAGCTGGGAATACCTTAATTTAAGTAAAGACACCAAGAAAAGCGAAAAAATTATTGATGAAGCCATTAAGGTTTTCGATGATTTAATACTTGAAGTAAACAAAAAAGATGTTTCAAATAAAAAGGAACACTTCAAAGGTATCAATACTAAATTAGAAGAAAATGGTAGATTATTAATTGAAAAGATTAATAAACTTTAAGTTAATTACCTTCTTTAGTTAATTTTTTTTTCAATATTAAACCATATTTAGAGTTCTTTATACTCTCTTCAAGAGATTTATATATTGTATCTAAATATTTTATGTTTATATCATTTAGATACTTATTTGCAATAAATGGTGATACTTCGCTGTTAGAGTTATTTATTGTAAAGTTAATTATATAAAACATTTCTCTTTTTTTGAGATTCACTAATTTCTGATTAATAATATTCATTTCATCTTCGTTGTTATATAGCTCAATTTGATTCTTAATTAGATTCAGATTTTCTTCATTATACTTTGTCATCATTTTTTTAAACTCATCTAGTTTTCGTTGTTGTAAAGAGCCGTTAAAATCTGCTTCATATACAAATCTTTTTAAGTTAGTTTTAAAATCAGTGACTCCTTTATTTGCAAAAAAATATATTTCATCATTGTTTAACCCAGAGTTGGTTAATTTAATTTTTAATACTTCCGGTTCATTTAAAAAGCAGCTTAAAGTAAAGTTTGAATCACCATTTAAGTTTATAGAATCTAGTACGATCTCTGAATTTTTAATTGATTTAGAGAGAACAATTGTTCCTTTTTTTAGCCCTTTAATATCTCCATTTAAATAAAAATTATCAGTTGTTGTACACGAACTAATAATAATAATAAGTAATAATAAATATTTCTTCATAATTATATATCTAACCAGTAAGTAAGTTTTAAATTGATAGATCTACTTTTTCTCGGTATGAATAAACTGTCATATCTGTTTTCTGTAAAATAGTTATCACTGTAGACTAAGAATAAATCTGATAATGGAGCGAATCTCCATTGTAATCTAGTGTTTAAACTCAAATTCTCTCTTTGACTGCTGTACTGCACTAAAGTAGACCAATATAAATTCTTTGAAAATGTGTAATCTATCCTCGGGGCAATTAATAATATATTTGCATCTGAATAAGGGTTTGGTAGATTAATTTTATCATAATTAATCTGTATTGAACTATTAAATTTTGGTTGTATTCTATATGCTAATCTAAGTCCTAAAGATTTTATTTGTCCGTTAAAAAATTCTCCAAAGGATGGCTCTATTCTGTATGAGAACTCTTCACCACTTGGAGAGCTATAATATGCTTCAAAATTTGTAAAGTTGTATTCACTTCCAATTGGTAATGGAACTCCGTTAGAACCTGTTGGGTCAAAATCTCTGTAAAGAAGTGTGTATCTATTTTTAACAACAGCACCCATTGTAGAGCTGTTATTTTGGTTTGCGCCCCATCTTGCTATAAGAAATCGATCTGAAAGTTCATTATTTAATTCAGGCCTCCAAATGAAAACTGGAGTTACTTCTAGGCTATGAGTTTGTATTTTTTTATCCTTTGGCCAGAATTTATAAGTAAAATTTGGGTTTATTTTTATTATTCCAGTTCTTTTAATATACCCCAATTCTGAATTAAAATTATCGCCTACAAATAACCCGCTCAATCTAAAACTTATGTTTTTTGTGTTATAAATAGTATTCATTCCAACAGATAGATCTTTATCATAATACTCTTCAGAGAAAGACTTATGAACATAATATTTCCCAACCCATTTATTATCTTTTGAAGCTAAATTATAGTCCAGCCCTATAAGTCTATTGTAATCTGTTCTGGATTCCGAAAAATCATAATCTTTTGTAGCCTGTTTATTTATAAATATAAAACTGATATTAGATCTATTAAATACCTTATGTTGAAGAGCAACAATTGAATTATTTGTAGCAGCAATTTCATTTTGAATATCCTCTTGAGTTTGCATGTTTAATAAACCAATTCTAAAGTTATTATTCAGCTTTCCGCTAAGCCTCATTCCAAAATCAATTTTATTTTCGATACTATTACCATTAAGATCTTTTCCAATACCAATTCTTCTTGAAAAAAATGGATTAGCGTCTTTTGAATTACCAAAACTTGAAAATAAGTCACTGTTTTCAATAAAAAACTGTCTTTTCTCTGGTAAAGTTACCTCGTATCTTGTAAGGTTGGTTACTTGTTGATCAACTTCAACTTGTGAAAAATCAGGATTTATAGTTAGATCTAGTGTTAACGAGTTATCGATAGTAAGTTTAACATCTGCTCCAAATTTAATGCTTTCACCGCTATTTGAATTTTCATAATCTTTGAAGCTTAAGCTATTTACATAAGGTATTATAGACTTTACAGGTTTAGATCTTCCTAAAGGTTTTTCAAAAATCATATCACCCATGAATGCCAAATTAAAAAACTGTTGATTAGTAGGTACTTTCTGCCAAGAGTTCCAGGCGCTATTCTTAGTATCTCTTTGATAGCTGCCTACTCTCCATTTAGTCTCACCTTCTCTATATTTAAATGCAGATAGTGGTATTTTCCATTCTGTTGTATAGTAATTTGGGTATTGCTTAGATTCACATAACCATTTTTTATCCCATGTCATATCCCAATCTCCTCTCTCGTTACCTCCATTAAATAATAACATTTCTCTTTGTACACCTATGTGATTACTTCCAAAAACAAATGCATTTGTAGCATCATTAAATGTGTCAAAAATCACAGTTATATTATCTGAATTTCCGGCGCTAAAATCTCTTTTTAGAGAACTTATTTTTAGATCAGATGTATTCGCATTAACCTTAATGCCAACATATAGAAACTGATCATCATTCATTATTTTTATTTCATTTTTATATATAGAAGCAGCTCCATTATTTGGAAAATGTTCATAAAAATTTGATGCTGTTTTAGCTGAATTCCAATCGTTCTCATCTAACACACCATCTACAGAAATTTCTGAGTCTATATATTTAACATAGATTTCTTTTTTCTGATCTTGAGAAAAAGTTAAATTAAATACTAAAAATAATAGTAGTTGAATTTTACACATTGATTAGGGGTTTGATTATTGTAAATGTAAATAATTATATTAATATTTATATACATTTGTATTGTGATAATTGTATATGAAGTTTTTTAAATTTATTTTTTTATTCACCATTACTTCTTTTAGTCAACTAAATGATAATTTTGTTGACCTTAAAGAGTTTATACCAACCCTTGTTATTGATTTGAAATATGCTTCTAATGATAATTTTGTCGGTGCAGTTATAGATGGGTATGTACCTTCTAAACCTTTATTAACTAAAGAAGCTGCTCTTGCCTTAAAAAACATACAATTAGCCTTTAATAGCCTAGGTTATACTTTAAAAATATATGATGCTTATCGACCGCAAAGGTCAGTTAACTATTTTTTAAAATGGTCCAAAGATCTATTAGATACCATTAATAAATTCTCTTATTACCCAAACATCTCCAAATCTATTTTATTTAAAGAAGGCTACATTGCTAGTAATTCTTCTCACTCTAGAGGTAGTACTGTAGACATTACTTTAGTGGAGCTTTCAACAGGTAAAGAAATAGACATGGGAAGTTCATATGATTTTTTTGGTTTAGAATCTTCTCATGATTTTGAAAATATATCTACTACTCAGAAAAAAAATCGTAAACTTCTTTTAAATATTATGACTAAAAATGGATTTTCTTCATACTCTAAAGAGTGGTGGCATTACACTTTCATTGAAGAACCTTTTCCTGCTACTTATTTTGATTTCATACCTATTCCTTAATTTTCATCTTTTGAGAATAGCCTCCATTAACTCTTTTGGATATCTTAAATATTTTAAACCAATGTTAAGTTGTATTTTTCCTCTAAGTAAAAAAAGAATGAATTAGATCGAATTATTAATAAAATATAATAAATTGTATTAAATATTTTCTGATTATTTAATAATTTAAATCAATAAAATAAATGAAAAAAAATAACGCAAAAGCCTATTGGAAGGAAAATATTAGATATGTACTTATATTATTGTTTATTTGGTTTATAGCATCCTTTGGGGCAGGAATTTTATTTAAGGATTACCTTAATGAATTTAAAATTGGAGGATTTAAATTAGGCTTTTGGTTTGCTCAACAGGGGTCTATGTATGTATTTGTTGTATTGATATTTATATACGTACGATTAATGAACAAACTTGATAAAAAATATGGATATGATGTTTAGTTTGTTATTAAAAGGAATAGGTGTCCAAAATTGGACATATTTATTGGTAGGAATCACTTTTACCATGTATATAGGAATTGCTATATGGACTAGAGCGAGTTCTACAAAAGAGTTTTATGTGGCAGGTGGAGGGGTTTCACCTTTAGCTAATGGAATGGCTACTGCAGCGGACTGGATGAGTGCAGCCTCATTTATCTCAATGGCAGGTATTATATCTTTTGCTGGTTATGACGGAGCTGTATATTTAATGGGATGGACAGGTGGTTATGTTCTATTGGCATTGTTACTTGCTCCATATTTACGAAAGTTTGGTAAGTTTACTGTTCCAGATTTTATTGGTGATCGTTATTATTCTAATACAGCGCGACTTGTAGCAGTAGTTTGTGCTCTTTTAGTTTCTTTTACTTATGTAGCTGGACAGATGCGTGGAGTAGGATTAGTTTTTTCTCGCTTTTTAGAAGTCGATATTAATACTGGTGTTATTATAGGAATGATTATAGTCTTGTTTTATGCTGTATTAGGTGGAATGAAGGGGATTACTTATACACAAGTAGCTCAATACTGTGTTCTTATTTTTGCATTTATGGTACCAGCAATTTTCATTTCTATTCAGATAACAGGTAATCCAATTCCACAATTAGGTTTTGGAGGTCAACTAGCTGATGGCTCTGGCACTTATTTACTAGATAAGTTAGATGGGTTAAGTACTGATTTAGGCTTTGCTGAATATACAGAAGGTTCAAAATCATTGATTGATGTGTTTTCGATTACCTTAGCTTTAATGGTTGGTACAGCAGGACTACCACATGTTATTGTACGTTTTTTTACAGTTAAGCGAGTTAAAGATGCTCGAAAATCAGCAGGTATAGCATTGTTGCTTATAGTTATTTTATATACTACTGCACCGGCTGTAGCTGTTTTTGCAAGAACTAATATGATTGAAACTGTTTCTAATAAACCCTATGTTTCTGTTCCAGATTGGTTTAAAAAATGGGAAGCAACGGGTCTTATTAAATTTACTGATAAAAATGAAGATGGATTAATTCAATACCTTGCTAATGAAGTTAAAAATGAATTAGTAGTCGATAATGATATTATGGTTCTGGCTAATCCAGAAATAGCTAAATTACCTGACTGGGTAATAGCATTAGTCGCAGCTGGAGCATTAGCAGCAGCATTATCTACAGCTGCTGGTTTGTTATTGGTTATTTCTGCTTCTGTATCTCATGATTTAATTAAGAAAATGATTAATCCAAATATTTCTGAAAAAGGAGAATTAATTGCTGCACGTTTGTCTGCTGTAGCAGCAGTATTTGTTGCTGGATATTTTGGTATTAACCCTCCAGGATTTGTAGCTGCAACTGTGGCTTTGGCCTTTGGTTTAGCAGCAGCTTCATTTTTCCCAGCTATAATATTAGGTATTTTTTATAAAAAAATGAATAAAGAAGGTGCTATAACAGGGATGATTGTAGGTATTTCATTCATGCTTTATTATATGACTAAATTTAAATTTGGTTGGTTTGGTGGTGGCACTAAGGCTGATTGGTGGTTTGGTATTTCCCCAGAAGGTTTTGGTACAGTAGCTATGATTTTAAATTTTATAGTTTCAATAATTATAATGAAATTCACCAAAGAACCACCAAAGTCCGTACAAGATATTGTTGAAAACATTAGAATACCTGTAGATGCTGGTGAAGCAACTCATTAAATTAAAAAACAATAACATAAGGCACAAAAATAAATTATATAATAATTTTTAATATTAAAATATTGCTTAATGAGTAATTATCATATAAAACATCTAAAAGAATACAATAAAGTGTACAGAAAATCTGTTCGTGAACCAGAAAATTTCTGGGAAGAAATTGCTGAAGAGAATTTTTTATGGAGAAAAAAGTGGAATTCCGTTTTAGACTGGGATTTTTCAAAACCTAAAATTGAATGGTTTAAAGGAGCCAAACTAAACATTACTGAAAACTGTATTGATAGACATTTAACAACACGTGGTGATAAAACAGCAATTTTATTTGAACCTAACAGTCCTGATGAATCAGCACAACATATTTCTTATAAAGAACTTTATAAAAAAGTAAATAAATTTGCGAATGTTTTAAAAGAACAAGGTATTAAAAAGGGTGATAGAGTATGTATTTATGTTCCTATGATTCCAGAATTAGCCATCTCTGTTTTAGCTTGTGCTAGAATAGGAGCTATACATTCTGTTGTTTTTGCAGGATTTTCTGCAAGTGCATTAGCTAGTAGAATTAATGATTCTGAATGTAAAATGGTAATTACTGCTGATGGTTCTTTTCGAGGTGCTAAAACTATTGATTTGAAAGTTATTGTAGATGAAGCTTTAGAAAATTGTTCATGTGTAAAAACTGTCTTAGTTGCTAAGAGAATAAAGTCTAACATCAATATGAAAGAAGGTCGCGATAAATGGTTAGCTTCTTTATTAGAAAATGCACCTGATGAATGTGATGCTGAAATTATGGATGCAGAAGATCCTCTATTTATATTATATACTTCTGGATCAACAGGAATGCCTAAAGGAATGGTTCACACAACTGCCGGGTACATGGTCTATACTGCTTATACATTTAAAAATGCATTTCAATATAAAGAAAATGATGTGTATTGGTGTACTGCTGATATTGGTTGGATTACAGGGCATAGTTATATTGTATATGGCCCATTGGCAAATGGAGCTACTACAGTTATGTTTGAAGGTGTTCCTAGTTACCCTGATTATGGACGTTTTTGGGATATTGTTCAAAAGCATAAAGTAAATCAATTTTATACAGCTCCTACTGCAATTAGAGCATTAGCAAAACAAGGCTCTGCTTTTATTGATAAGTATGATTTATCTTCTTTGAAAGTCCTAGGTTCAGTTGGAGAGCCAATTAATGAAGAAGCTTGGCATTGGTATAATGATAATGTAGGTAAAAAGAAAAGTCCAATCATTGATACTTGGTGGCAAACTGAAACGGGAGGGATTATGATTACTCCTATTCCTTATGTTACTCCAACAAAACCAACCTATGCCACATTGCCTTTTATTGGAATTCAACCTTGTTTAATGGATGAAAATAGTAATGAATTAACAGGAAATCAGGTAGAAGGAGTTCTTTGTGTTAAATATCCATGGCCAAGTATTGCAAGAACCATTTGGGGTAATCACAAACGTTATAAAGAAACATATTTTTCAGCATTCGAAAATAAATATTTTACAGGTGATGGTGCTTTAAGGGATGAAGATGGTTATTATAGAATTACAGGTAGAGTAGATGATGTAATAATAGTTTCTGGTCACAACTTAGGTACTGCACCAATAGAAGATGCTATTAATGAGCATCCAGCGGTTTCAGAGTCTGCTATTGTTGGTTTTCCTCATGATATAAAAGGAAGTGCCTTGTATGGTTATATTACTTTAAAAGATACTGGTGAATCTAGGAGTCACGATGACATAAGAAAGGAAGTTAATCAGCTAATTACAGATAGAATTGGTCCTATTGCAAAGTTGGATAAAATTCAATTTACAAATGGTCTACCAAAAACACGATCAGGTAAAATTATGAGAAGAATTTTGAGAAAAATTGCTTGTAATCAAACAGATCAATTAGGAGATACGAGTACATTATTAAATCAGGAAGTGGTTAAGGAAATTTTAGATAATGCTTTACTAAAATAATCACCTATTACTTTTTTATAAGCTTATATTTTTTAGTATCCATATTTGTAAAAAAACCACTCATTACATTTCTTAACATTAAAAGCTCACTACCAACAACATTTCTTGGTGTTTCTATTTCTGAAAAAAACATATTACCTGTAGTTAACAGATCTAAATAGCCATCATTGTTGAAATTATGTCCGGAGTGTCTTGCCTGATTTTCTTATTTATCCGATTTCATTTCGGCTCCTTAACTTTTATCTTTTGAGACTAAAGTGTCCTGTA
>Ga0209830_10000966_pt1 | contig 26995 bp, 27 predicted proteins | sample ArcticOcean_MG_C_12_FD_187439 | JGI IMG/M metagenome (GOLD analysis project Ga0209830, IMG submission 187439) | Marine microbial communities from western Arctic Ocean - ArcticOcean_MG_CB8_130 (SPAdes) (version 2) | ecosystem: Environmental > Aquatic > Marine > Oceanic | place: Arctic Ocean...
CACAAATTGATATAATTCTTTCTGGGTCTAAAAAACCCGTTAAGAATAATTTTCCTATTGCTAAAATATCTTGATAGCCTATTGACCATACAGTCTTGATTAAACTTGGTGGATCTAAAAAATGCATATGGGTCCCCGCTAGACCTGCTGGATGTGGGCCCTTAAATTCATAGGTTTCAAACTTATCTACTTCTAGCTGGCTTTCCTCTTCCTTACAAACAAAAACTTTTCCTTCGGATAACAATGCAACTTTTTTTACACCTTCCCGGAAGGCATTTAAATTATCATTAATGATTAGGTCAGCACTTGGACTTAATGGCTCAGTATCCATAGCTGTTATAAAAATTGATGCAGGACTAGAATCTGGAAGTGGAATTTTAGAATAAGGTCTAGTTAAAAAAGAAGACCATAAACCACTATCCAGAAGACATTTTCTAACAAATTCTTTTTCTGACTTAGACTTAATATTGCTGTGTATTTTAGTATAATTAATACCGTTATCTGAAAAACTTTCTACAGCAATTATAACGCTTAGTAGAACCCTTCTCTCTCCCCTGTTAATTGAATGAACTTTACCCTTGCAGGGTGAAACGAAAATAATTTCAGGGGAATCTTTATGGCAAAATAAAGGCGTGCCTTTATTTACTTTGTCTCCTTCAGTGACTAGCATTTTTGGTTTCAAACCGTTAAAGTCTGTTCCCATAATGCCTATAGTTTTTGGCTCTCGGACTTTATATATTTTTTGCTCTGGAGAACCTAGCATTGGTATATCTAAACCGCGCTTTAAAGAAAATTTCGCCATAAAAAAGTATATTCCCGATTGTTGTAGCTATTCCAGTACAGCTTCAGTTACGCATTATATTCTAGTTAGCGTATTTATTAAAAAATTTGTTTCGCACCTAAATAAATTTAATACTTTTAATTCAATAATATGTGGCATAAAAATGAGCCGTAAGTTCCATTTAATAACTCTAAGATTATATGGTTAATTATGAATTTAAAACGATCATAAAATATTAGTTAGTGGGCTTGTAATTGAACATGAAATATCTATATAATTGACCAATTATGACAACTTTTATAATAACATTTATTCTTTTAACGTTAATAATTACACTGATGTCACTTGGTGTCATGTTGATGGGAAAAAATATCAAAGGTAGTTGTGGTGGATTAAATGCTCTATCTGATTCAGATAAGTGTCTTGTTTGTAATAAGGATATAGACCCTAACAGTCCATTAATCTCCAAATTAAATTGTAAAAAAATATACAAAAAACATAATTAGAATTAAATATCTAAGGGTACAAGAGCTATTATAAAGAAAGATGAAGAAGATATTAACCCGTAAATCCAAGCTTTTAATAACCATCTATACTTTTTATTTTTCCAATTTTCTCTAAATGCCTGCCCAAAAAAAATCATTAGCAGCACTAAAATTAGACCTAAGTATGATGGTAGATAATTATTTGATAGCATAATAGAAGATTAGGTGTATCAATAATTTTATAGATATGATTATATAAAAGTAAATAATGGTGCCGACGGAGAGACTCGAACTCTCACGACTTTCGTCACTACCCCCTCAAGATAGCGTGTCTACCAATTCCACCACGACGGCAAATTTAGAATAAGCATGCTAGTTTGGAATGTCTTGTGTACCCATATTTTCATCTGACTCAGATTCAGTTACTAAAGACTCAGAAGTTGCTTGAGGTATATTAACAACACTTACACCACGATTATTATTTGTAGCAACTACAGCTAGTGCAATACTAGTACAGAAAAAAGTAGTAACACATACTGATGTCGCACGACTTAAAAAGTTCGCTGCTCCTGCAACACCAAATGCACTACCAGAATTTCCTCCACCAAATGCAGCACCGACATCAGCGCCTTTTCCATGCTGGACTAGAACCAAGCCTATAACTCCAAGGCTTGCGATTATATGTATAGTTAAAATTAAGTTTTCCATTTTTTTAAGTACTCAAAAAGTTAAGTTTCAAAAGGCTGAGCGCATTGGCAAATCTTTATAAATTCTTCAGTATTTATAGCTGCCCGCCCAATCAAGCCGCCGTCAACGCTATTTAAGCCAAATAATTGTACCGCATTTTCCGAATTTAAGCTTCCACCATAAACAATTTTAAGGTTTTTTATGTCATTTAATCCATCTTGGTTAATTATCTTCCTTATAAAACTACACATCTGATTAGTTTGTTCAGGGGATGCCGCCATATCTGTCCCAATCGCCCAAATAGGCTCATACGCAATAATAGAATCTGAAAAAATTTCTACGCCGTAACATTCAATAATTGTTTCAATTTGTGAAGCAACGACCTTTTCCATAATTCCTGCTTCACGTTCAATCAAGCTCTCTCCAACACATAAAACTGGTGTCATATTGTATTTTTTAATTACATTAAATTTATCTGCAATATTTTCATTCGACTCACAATATGCAGTGCCTCTTTCAGAGTGACCCACAATTACATACTGAATACCAAAGTCAATAAGCATCGTAGCGCTAACTTCTCCAGTATGAGGTCCATTTTCAAATTTAGCGACATTTTGAGATCCCCATAAAATATTGCTTCCATTTAAAATAGATTGAGCTTGAGCTAAAAATGGATAAGGGACACACAAACCTATATCAACATTATTTATGTCACATAACCCAACCTTTAGAGCGTTTAGATAGCCCTCATAAAATGAAAGTGACCCATTCATTTTAAGATTCCCGATTATTACCTTTCTTATATTTTTATTCATCTAGAATACTTTTAATTATTATTTGAATAGACCTAACTCCATTAAAATTATTAACTTCAATTGAGTAAATGGCTCTTATTCTATCAGGTTGAATTTGATAACTATTGAAAAATATTGCATCGTAATTAATCCCATCCTTACTCAGACTTAATTTAGTATGTTTTTCAGCAATTATTTTCTGTGAAATTACACTAAATTCATCTGAAAATAGCGGTGGAGGAAAGCTCTGGCCCCAAATTTCTTTATTAATTAAATTGACTGTTTTATAGTCCAAATCGGAATCTAGAATAGAGCTATCAACTTCAATTGTTAGGTTTAAATCATCTTTAGACAATAGCTTCATTGCAGCTCGTTCAAAAGCCTCAGAAAAAATATTCAAATCTTTTTCTCTTATAGTAAGCCCTGCAGCCATTGCATGCCCACCGAAAGTAATAATTACTTCAGGACATTTTTTTGATACTAAATCCAAAGCATCACGAAGGTGAAACGAGGGTATAGATCTTCCAGATCCTTTTAATAACCCATTCTCATCTTTTGCAAAAATAATCGTTGGGCGATAATATTTTTCTTTAAGTCTTGAAGCAATAATACCAATCACGCCCTGGTGCCAATTAGCATTAAATAATGTAATAGATGAACTAACATCGCCACTAAACCTTACTGAATCTAAAGCAGTTTCAAGCATTCCAATCTCAATTGATTTTCTCTGATCGTTTAGTGAAATTAATTGCTTTGCATATAAAAGCGCCTCGTCTTGAGTCTCGCTAATTAGGCATTTTATTCCTAGACTCATATCTGCTAATCGACCTGCAGCATTTAATTTTGGTGCTATAGAAAAAGATAAATCACTTGTTTTTATCTCAGAAATATTTTTTTTACTTAATTTTGCAATTGCACGTATTCCATAATTACCCATACCACTTCTCATTTTATTTATACCTGCATTTACTAGAATACGATTATTGAAATCAAGGGCTACTAAATCAGCGACTGTTCCAAGACATACCAGTTCAAGTAAATCTAATAGCATAGGCTCAGGTGAGTCAGAAAATTTCCCCTGATTTCGGTAATATGCTCTTAAAGATAATAATAAATAAAAGATAACGCCTACGCCACATAAATTTTTACTGGGAAATTTACAATCTGGTTGGTTTGGGTTAATTATAAAATTTGCATTAGGAAGAGTATCTGCTGGTAGATGATGGTCTGTAATTAAGACATCTATACCTTTCTCTCTTGCATTACTAACTCCTTCAATACTAGCAATACCATTGTCTACAGTAATAATTAAGTCAGGTTTTTGTTCTGCAGCAAGCTCAACAATCTCTGGAGTTAACCCATAACCAAACTTAAACCTATTCGGCACTATGAAACTTACATCTGCTCCAAATTTTTTTAAGCCTAAAACTCCGCACGCACTCGCAGTTGCACCATCAGCGTCGTAATCACCAATAATAATAATTTTATTTTTTTTATCGATATGTGTAGCAAGAAATTTTGCAGCAGAATTCGCTGATAATAAAGATGCAGGTGGAATTAAACTTTCTAATTCATATGAAATATTATTGTGGCTTTTAATGCCACGTGCAGAATATAGCATTGCAAGCTTTGGATGAAGGCCAAAATTAATAAGGCCCTCGCTTACATCATTATTAATTAGTCTTTTATGAGTATTCATTAAAAATCTCATTTGGGAGTAGAGATAAAATTCGATCGAATTCTGATTCTGAATAGGTAAAAATTAAATCTAAAGCAAGAGTTAAATTTAGGTTCAAAGTTTATATGGGCATTATGAAAAATAATAAACAAAAATAAAGTAATGCAAAAAAGACAACAATAAAAAAAACATAGTGCAATGTTCTGTGTATTTGTTGCAATATAAATTTAATTTCTTTTAATTCTTTATCATTCATTTTTTTAATATGGTGCCCGGGGCCGGAATCGAACCGGCACGACCGTAAGGTCGAGGGATTTTAAGTCCCTTGCGTCTACCAATTTCGCCACCCGGGCAGAACCTACATTTTATCATTACTTTCTTTCAAACAATGATTATGGAGGCGCGTGCCGGAATCGAACCGGCGTCTACGGCTTTGCAGGCCGCTGCATAACCACTTTGCTAACGCGCCATGTTTAAAAAAAGGGAGGCAACATTGACTCCCTTTTTTGTATCTAATCTGGAGCGGGAAACGAGGTTCGAACTCGCGACCTATACCTTGGCAAGGTATCGCTCTACCAGCTGAGCTATTCCCGCATACGAAGGCAGTATTTTAGCTACTTTTAAACCTGTGTCAATCAAGATGATTATCACAGTGCGATTAACTTTTATTTCCAATAACCTTAACGGCTTCCTTAATATAATAAAACATTGATATGATAGTTAGTAGTGCTGCAATATAGATTAACAATTCGCCAATTAACGCAATCGGAACGAATAGAATGTTTGTATCATACAAAAGAAAAGGAATGGCAATCATCTGAAATGTTGTCTTCAACTTCCCAATAAATGCAACAGTAATACTACCAGGCTTTCCAAGTATCGCCATCCACTCCCTAAGAGCGCTTACAGCAAACTCTCTCCCAATAATAATCAAACCGATTAAAACGTCTACTCTAGCTAAGTCGACTAGAATTAATAACGAAGCAATTATTATTAATTTATCTGCTACAGGGTCAATAAAGGCTCCGAATTTGGATGTTTGTTTTAATTTTCTAGCAAGGTATCCATCGAGCCAGTCAGTAATAGCAGCAATAACAAATATTGTAGTCGCGATAAGGTTCTTTAGTTCAATAGATAAGCTTTGTTCTGGAACGTAATAAACCGAGACTAAGCATGGAATTAATGCGATCCTAAACAAGGTTAAAGTGTTTGGTATGTTATAAATCATATAGTTAGTTTAGCTAATTAAAGTAATTATAAATCTTTTCTGCGAGCTGGTTATTGATACCTTCAACTGTAATTAACTCTTCAACAGTAGCATTTTTAACCCCTTCAATGCCCCCGAAGTATGCAAGCAAGCTTTTTCTTTTTTTGCTTCCAATTCCCTCAACATCCTCAATAGAAGAAGAAAGTCTAGTTTTTGCTCTTCTTGCACGATGCCCTGTTATAGCGAATCTATGAGCCTCATCTCTTATCTGTTGAATTAAAAGAAACCCTAAATTTGTTTCATCTATATTACTGAGAATTTTGTTATTTGGCATAATTAATTTTTCTTTACCGGCTTTTCTATCTGCACCTTTAGAGACACCTACCAGAAGAATATCATTCATGCCAATTTCTTTTATAATTTCTTCAGCAATGCTAAATTGTCCTTTGCCTCCATCTACCAGTATTAGATCTGGTCTAAGTGAGTCCTCGCTCATCATTCTCTTATAACGACGACTTAGGACCTCGTGCATTGCTGCATAGTCGTCACCTGGAGTAATGTTAGCTATATTATATCTTCGGTAATCTTTATTTTGCATAGTAAGCTTGTCGTAGACTACACAAGAACCTACTGTATTTTCTCCCATAGTATGGCTAATATCAAAACATTCAATACGATTTATATCTCTAGAAAATAGAAGTAATTTATTAAGCTCTTTAAGTCGATCAGCATGATTTGAACGTAAAGTATTTTTTTGCTGCACAGCAATATCTGCATTTTTCTTCGCCATAGAAAGCCAATTTCTTTTATCTCCAACTATTTTAGAGATAATCTTAACTGCGTGATATTTTTTGAGCTGAAAAAAATTTTTAATTAATTCGCTATCTATACGGTCCTCGATAACGATAACAGGTGGAGGTGTATTTACATCATAATATTGAGTCAAGAAGGTCTCAATAACATTTGTAGCTAATGATTTATCAAGATTTCGTGGGTAAAAACTTTTATCTCCAAGATGCCGGCCTGACCTTATCATAACAACATTCACACAAATGAAACCAGGTGATAAAGATGAGGCAATTATGTCTGCATCACTCTCACTAAAATCACTAACAAATTGTTTTAATCTTACCTGCCTAAGACTCTGAATTCTGTCCCTAAAAATTGCAGCTCTCTCAAAATTGTGCGACTCCGAATACTCGTTCATTTTATTAGATAAATTTTTAATTACTTCATTGTCTTTACCATTTAGAAAAAGAGCAGCTTGTTTGGTATCATTTATATAATCTGATTCACTTATTAAGTCAACGCATGGTGCAGTGCATCTTTTAATCTGGTATTCAAGGCAGGGTCTTGTTCTATTATTAAAAATAGAATTCTGGCAGGTTCTAAGCATAAAAACTTTTTGGAGTAATTGAATGCTTTCTCTGGCAGCATTTGAGTTTGGAAAAGGGCCAAAATATTGTGTGCCTTTTTTTTTCAAACCTCTATGAAATTTTATCCTGGGATATTTATCGCTAGTTATTGCTAAATAAGGATATGATTTATCATCCCGAAAAATTACATTGTAACGAGGCATAAATTTTTTAATTAAATTATTTTCAAGAATTAATGCTTCCGCTTCAGTATTTGTAACAGTAAATTTAATATTTTCAATATTACCCACCATAATTTTCGTTCGAGGGCTATCTTGCTTCTTCGAAAAATATGACCCAACTCTTTTTTTTAAATTTTTTGCCTTGCCAATATAAATAACATCTTCCTTAGCATTTAACATACGATAAACACCTGGAAAGCTAGGCATATTCTTTACAAGATTTTTAAGTTCTTCTTCCACAATTTAACCTAGCAAACTTCCTGCAATTGACCAGTTCTCTGGTTTAACCTCATCAAAAACAATGTATGTGTATGAAGGTGGTTTTTTTGCAACTCTTTGCATCAGGTCTGTTATTTCTTTTGCAATCTCTTGTTTTTGGCTATGATTTAAATTCCCAGCAAGTTTGATATTAATATAAGGCATTTAATTCTCCATTTCATTCTTGATTGATAAGAAAATATCTTCAAACATTTTTTCCGTTAATCTCTTTGTTTGCGTGTTATACCTACTACAGTGATAACTATTATACAAAACTAGCTTATTTGGTAATACATGTCGACCGCCATGTGAGAATTTATACTTATTTTTTTTGCAATCAAGTGCAATTAATAACGCACTATGTGCCACTAATCCCAAAGCAAGGACTATTGTATTGTTTGGTAAGTTATTTAATTCAGCCCTAAGGAATGAACTGCAACTTTTTACTTCCTCTAAGGTAGGTTTATTTTCAGGGGGTAGGCATTTTACTGCATTTGTTATTCTACAATTTTTAAGAGTAAGTCCATCATCTGGTGAAACTGATGATGATTTACTTGCAAATCCAAACATAAATAAAGTCTTATAGAGCAATATTCCTGCGTGATCACCAGTAAATGGCCTCCCAGTATTATTCGCCCCATGCATTCCCGGCGCTAAACCAACTATCAATAAACCTGGTTCTTTGTCCCCAAAACTTGGTACAGGCTTACAAAAATAAGTAGGGTATTTTTCTTTAGCTTTAAGAAGGAAATGATTTAAGCGAGTGCATTTTTTACAATCAGCATTGTATTCCATATTACATTCTATGGAATAGGATTGATTTCAATGACTTTTTTCGAATTATAGTCTTGCATTTGATCAAAATTGAGGTATTTGTATATATCACCGCTAAAAGGATTAATTTTGTCGGCCATCAATGAAAGATATTCTTTTTTGGTAGGTATATAGCCTAAAAGTGAGCAAAATGCTGCTAGCTCTGCTGACCCAAGGTAGACTTGCGCATCATTTCCCATACGATTATCAAAGTTTCGCGTGCTCGTTGAAAAAACATTTGCCTTATCATTAACGCGTGCTTGATTTCCCATACAGAGACTACACCCCGGAATCTCAGTTCTAGCACCAGCATCTTTGAATATATCGTAGGCCCCTTCTTCTATTAATTGTTTCTCATCCATTCTTGTTGGAGGAGCAATCCATAAAATAGTTTTTATTTTTCCATACCCTTCTAGCACTTTCGCTGCAGCCCTGTAATGTCCGATGTTAGTCATACAGCTACCTATAAATACTTCATCAATTTTATCGTTTGAAATCTCTGATAATGTCTTAATATTGTCAGGATCATTTGGGCATGCAATTAATGGCTCAGTTATCTCATTTAAATTGATATTTAAGGTGTACGCATATGTTGCATCTAAATCAGCCTCTAGTAAATCCTGTGAGGCTAACCATTTTTTCATACTTTCAATTCTTCGTTTTAATGATCTTTCGTCTTGATAACCAGCTTCGATCATATTCTGCATTAGCGCAATATTTGAATTAAGATATTCAATGACCGGCCCTTTATTTAATTTAACTGTACATCCATTGGCAGATCTTTCGGCAGAAGCATCAGAAAATTCAAAAGCCTGCTCAACTTTTAAGTCTGGAAGGCCCTCTATCTCCATAATTTTTCCACTAAAAATATTTTTTTTACCCTGCTTTCCTACAGTTAGCTCTCCATCTTTAATCGCGTAGTAGGGGATAGCGTTAACTAGATCTCTTAAAGTAATTCCCGGTTGCAATTCTCCGCTAAATTTAACTAGGACTGATTCAGGCATATCTAATGGCATTACACCCAAAGCCGCTGAAAATGCAACCAATCCTGAGCCAGCAGGAAATGAAACTCCGAGCGGGAAGCGAGTGTGAGAATCGCCTCCTGTTCCAACGGTATCAGGTAAAATCATTCTGTTTAACCATGAATGAATTACACCATCTCCAGCCTTTAATGACACGCCACCCCTACTACTTATAAAATCTGGGAGCGAATGTTGAAGCTCAATATCTACTGGCTTTGGATAGGCGGCCGTATGACAAAAACTTTGCATCACTAAATCAGCACTAAATCCTAAGCATGCTAACTCCTTTAATTCATCTCTTGTCATAGCCCCGGTTGTATCCTGAGAGCCAACTGTTGTGATCTTAGGCTCACAATAAGTTCCCGGTCGAATTCCCTTAATACCACAAGCCTTTCCTACTATTTTTTGAGCTAATGTGTAGCCAGATTGGTTTGATTTGTCTTGAGGTATTGCATCTATAAATACTTCAGATTTTGGAAGCTTTAAAGCTGTCCTTGCCTTTTCTGTTAATTCCCGACCTATTATTAATGGAATTCTTCCCCCTGCCCTAAGCTCATCAAGAACTGTTATTGGAGTTAACTTAAATTCAGTTAAGAGTTTATCGTTTAGAGAGATATTGCTCTTAATAAGATCAATCTCTATAACATCTCCCATTTTCATTTTAGAAACATCACACTGAATTGGAAGTGCTCCAGAATCCTCAGCTGTATTAAAGAAAATTGGGGCAATTTTATTGCCTAAAACAATACCGCCTGAATTTTTATTTGGGATAAAGGGAATTTTTTTCCCCGTATACCATTGAAGAGAATTAATAGCTGATTTTCTGGAAGACCCGGTACCAACAATATCTCCCACATAAGCAATTGGTAATTTATTTTCTTTTAGAGCCTTAATTTTTTTAATTGCATCAGGCATTTTATTTTTTAATATTGACTGAGCATGAAGTGGAATGTCTGCCCTTGACCATGCCTCCTGAGCCGGAGATAAATCATCTGTGTTGGTTTCACCATCTATGCGAAAAACTATAGCCTTAATTGATCTAGGAATGGGGTCTTTTGATAAAAACCATTCAGCATTTGCCCATGCACTTAATAGGGATGCAGCATATGGATTACCATTTTCGTATAATTTCTGTACATCATAAAAAGCATCAAAAATAAGCGTTATTCGTGAAAGTACTTTAACGGCTTTAGCGGCATTGTCAGTAGTTAGCAGCGAAACTAATGACTGAACATTGTATCCTCCCAACATAGTTCCTAATAATTCAATAGATTTCTCTGTCGTTATATGAGGGCTTTGAGTCTTATTCTTAGCTATATCTGTTAGGAAAGCTGCTTTAACAAAAGCTGCCTGATCAACTCCAGCAGGAACGTGCTCCGTAAGAAGATCAATTAAAAATTCAGCATTATCTATACTATCTTTTTTTAAAAGCTCAACTAATTCCGCTGTTTGTTTTGAGTCAAGAGGCAATGGTGGAAGATTATTTTTTTGACGTTCAGCTTTATGCTTTAAATAATCATCAATCATTTTATAAATTTTTTTTATATTTTATTAATTAAGAATACATTTTAAATGAAAAAAAAATATTTCCCAAAGAAATTTGCATATCTTCTTAAGATCATTTAAATCAGGTAAAATACGAAACTACAATATTAAAAGTTAATTATGAAATCTGCACTAAATTCTTTGTCAACTATAGATGGTAGATACTCGGCTCAGGCAGACAATCTAAGACCTTTTTTTAGCGAATTTGGGCTGATTAAGAACAGAGTTAAAATTGAAATTTTGTGGCTTACAGCCTTAAGTGATGACATTGAAATAAAAGAAGTCCCTAAATTCTCAGAAAAAACTAAGAAAGAATTAGATTCAATTATTCATCATTTCTCTTTAGAAAATGCTGAATCAGTAAAAGCAATAGAAAGAGATACTAATCACGATGTTAAAGCTGTTGAATACTGGCTAAAAGATAATCTAAAATCTAATCCAGAAATTCAAGCTGTATCAGAGTTTATTCATTTTGCGTGCACCTCAGAAGACATTAATAACCTTTCATACTCCTTGATGTTGAAAGAAGGTATGGAGAAAGCCATTATTCCTTCAATAAAAATAATAGAATATCAGCTTTCTGTTAAATCAAGATTATATTCGTCAATTCCTATGCTTGCCAGGACTCATGGTCAAACTGCAAGCCCAACATCACTGGGAAAAGAATTTGCGAATGTTTCATCTCGTATTGGCAGGCAAATAGCAATTATCTCGAAACAAGATTATCTTGGTAAGATGAATGGAGCAGTAGGAAATTATAATGCGCATTTTTCAGCATACCCAAATAAGGATTGGCATAATTTCTCAAAGCTATTTATCGAGTCACTTGGCTTAAAACAAAATGCTTATACTACTCAAATAGAGCCACATGACTTTATGGCTGAAACTTTTCATTCTATAATTAGGGTTAACTCAATTCTTATCGACCTAAACCGAGATTTGTGGGGCTATATTTCTAATGGGTATTTCACACAAAAAACTCTAAAGAACGAGGTAGGCTCATCAACAATGCCACATAAAGTTAATCCAATTGATTTCGAAAACTCAGAAGGTAATTTAGGTTTAGCCAATGCTCTTCTTACCCACTTAGCCGAGAAGCTTCCATTATCTCGATGGCAAAGAGACCTAACTGACTCTACAGTCCTACGAAATATTGGACTTGCTCTAGGGTATGGTTTTGTAGCGTACAAATCTTGTCTTAAAGGTCTTGATAAAATAGAAGTAAATGAGGAAAAAATAAATCTAGATTTAGATGGGGCTTGGGAGATTCTTGCCGAACCCATTCAAACTGTCATGCGAAAAAATGGTATTAGTAATCCCTATGAAAAATTAAAGGAGTTAACTAGAGGATCTCAAAAAATTAACCAGCATATTCTTCATGAATTTATTAGTACCCTAGAAATTCCCTCAGAAGACAAAAATTATTTAATTAGACTAACGCCCCAAACTTATTTAGGTATAGCCATTCATTTAGCTAAGAACATCTAAATGTCTGAAATTCTAGTTCTTTATTACTCAAAGGGTGGTTCCGTTAAAGAAATGGCTTCATTAATTGGAAGAGGTATTAATTCCATTGATGGATTTACAGCAAAAATTAGGACCGTACCTGATGTATTCCCGGAAACTATGAAAGCAAAAAGTAAAATTCCGGAGTCCGGCTCTCTATTTGCTACCATTGAAGACCTAGAATCATGCTCCGGCATTGCACTTGGGAGCCCAACTCGCTTTGGCAATATGGCTGCTCCATTAAAATATTTTTTAGATAATGCTACTGCAGCTTGGATAAAAGGATCTCTAGAAAATAAACCTGCATGCGTATTTACATCTTCTGGCTCAGTCCATGGAGGAAATGAATCAACGCTTTTAAGTATGCAACTACCGTTATTTCATTTGGGAATGATTATTATGGGCGTACCATATTCAGTTCCATCATTATCAAGTTCTTCGGCTGGTGGAACTCCTTATGGAGCGAGTCATGTTGGGGGAGGAAAAAATGATAACCCAATCACAGAAGACGAAAAAAAAATATGTATTGCCCAAGGAGTAAGGCTTGCAGAAGTTGCTAAAAAAATTAACAGTAAATAATTTATTTTTAGGGTCAGTCACTAGCTTAATTGCATTAATATTTCTAAATCTATTTTGGGAAATAGGCTTCAACCCTATACACAACAAAACTACATGGATGGTATTAAAATCAGCAATTTTATTGATTCCACTAGTCGGAATACTTAAAAAAGATAGGTACACATTTCAGTGGTCAAGTATGTTAATTATGATATTTTTTATTGAAGGTGTAGTGCGTTATTATAGTGATATAAGCCCTTCGAAAGAATTTGCCTTAGTCCAAATTTGTTTAACCATATTATTTTTTCTTTGTTCAATTTATTATTGTAAGAAAACTAGGTAAGTATGAAAATTTTAGTATCAAATGATGATGGATATTTTGCGCCAGGATTAAATATTCTAGTGGATAACCTAAAAAAAATTGCCGAAGTTGTAGTGGTGGCTCCTGATAAAAACAAAAGTGGGTCCAGCAGCTCATTGTCACTAAATAAAGGAATAACGGTTAATAAAATAAATCCAATGCTTTATTCTGTTGGAGGTACGCCAACAGATTGCGTTCATATTGCATTAACTGGATTAATTCCGTTTAAACCTGATATGGTTATCTCTGGCATTAATGATGGGGCCAATATGGGTGATGACACAATTTATTCTGGAACTGTTGGTGCTGCAATGGAAGGTTTTCTTCTTGGAATACCGTCCATAGCAGTATCAATGGGAAGTTCAGAACCTAAACATTTCGATACAGCAGCAAAAGTTATATTAGACTTAATTGAAAGGCATAGTAGGTATCCACATAAAAATGTAACCCTATTAAATGTTAATGTTCCTGATGTCCCCTATTCAGAAATTAAAGGATTAGAAATTACCAGACTTGGTAAAAGACATGGAGCACAACCAGCAATTATAAGAACCGGTGTTGATGGGGAGGCCCTATACTGGGTTGGGGCAGTTGGTGAGCCAAATGATGGTGGGCCTGGTACAGATTTTTTTGCACTCATAAATAATTATGTTTCAATATCTCCTATTCAATCAGATTTAACAAACCACAAAGAAATCGAGCCGATAAAAAAATGGATGGGGTTATAAACTTAATGAAAAATAGATTTTATTTTATGCTTATCTTTATTGTTATTCTAATTTCTGGATGCGCATCAAAAATTCCTACGCCAGTTGAAGGTGAAATTGTAAAGAGAATAGAGAAGTGCCCTGATGTATACAAAGTAAAGGCCGGCGAAACCCTCTTTAGTATTAGCCTGATGTGCGGATTTAATTATCAGAATGTAGCAAAAGCTAATGGGCTTGATAAACCATATAAAATAAAAAAAGGTGACTTTATTAGATTCGACTTACTAAGGCAAAAGAATTCAGTTGACGCTGAAATACCAATACAAACTAATGAAGTAGAAACATTACCCTTAGATCAAGAGAATCTTATAACAGAAAAATCTCAGATTGTTGCACCTGTTCAAGTTAAGACCCCTAAAGTTATTAGAGAGATTTATTCTTCAAAAACTCTAAAGATAGCAAATAAAATTATTTCTGACCGTAAAACATTATCTGACGTATGGACAAGTCCAACAGAAGGGAAAATTATCTCTAATTTTGATATAGCTATCGGGAACAAAGGAATTAAAATTGAAGGACAATTGGGGCAAGAAATTAGAGCTGTTACTAAAGGAAAAGTTATCTACGCAGGAGAAGATTTAAAGGGTTACGGAAAGCTTGTTATTTTAAAACATGATGATGGAATATTGACTGTATATGGCAGTCAAAATGAAATTCTTGTTAGCGAAAATCAAGCTGTTACTATTGGCCAAACCATAGGTATTATGGGAAATTCCGCCTTAGAAGAAGAGGTAGCTTTAATCTTTGAGGTTAGGGATGGCGGTAAATCAATTAATCCACTTAAATATCTCAAGAAATACTATTAATTAAATTCTTTATTATTCTGCTTTTTGTAATAGTCTTCAATAGTTGTCATATCAAAATCTCTTGCCCATTTGATAATCTCATCAAATGCGGGGGCGCCTATCTCACCCACCTGAGCATGAATACCAGCACGATCTCTTACAACAAGTAATCCAGGAATTTTTTCAACTTGAAAATACTCTCCAATCTCAGGATCTTTTTCAGTATTAACCATACCAAAAATAATATCCGTATTTTTTTTGGCTGCTGCCTCAAACACTGGGGTGAAATTTACACATGGTTCACACCACGGTGCCCAAAAATCTATCACTAAGAAGGCGTTTGTTTCAATCGTTTTTTTAAAATTTTCTTTTGTAAGAACCACTAAATTTGTCATCTCTATCCTTAATTATTTCCATTTATTATTAAAATATATTTCACTTAGAGCTTTTCTTTTTCTTGGTAACTGCTCTTTTATCCTTTGTGCTTCTGTAAAAGCACTCTCTTTTAAAGCTTCTCCAACAGCCATTACTGAGAGAATATCAAATTGTTTAGGAATATTCGACAAATTTCTTATTTTTTCTTCATCAAAACCACCCATTTGATGGGTCGAGAGACCTAAATTTACGGCTTGTAGACAAATATTTTCTGCGGATGCGCCTGTATCATATTGAGCCCATCGATTTGGCTTCTTATTATGATCAAAAACTTTGTTGGCACAGACTACAATTAATATTGATGCATCCATAGCCCAATTCTGGTTTCCTATTGATAGGCAGTTAAGTGCTCCAGCCCAAGAAGTTATATGCTCTTTCTGGAATATGACAAACCTCCAGGGTTGATCGCCATAACAGGAAGGAGCCCATCTCGCCGCCTCAAGAAGAGATAGTAATGAATTATTATCTATTATAAACTCAGGATTAAAAGCTCTTGGGCTCCAGCGCTCTGCTAATATTTTATTAATAGCAACTTCAGTGTCGGCTAGTTTTTTCATTTATCGTCTAATTCCTTTAATTAAAAATTCGAGTTCAACCTCATCACCTAGAGCAGAATTTGATTTCTCTCCCCATGTATAGCCAAAAATCTGATGCTTTAATAGTCGTATTTCCTTGTATCCAAGCTCTATAAAATCTCCTAGGGTCACTCCTATAAACTAAAACTTTAAATGGCATAGAGATTTCTTTTGCTACTCCATGAAGATTTATTAATCCATTAATAGTTCCCGAATTATTATTATCAGATTTAATTTCACTACTTAGACCAGAAAATAAGAAATATATTTGAACAATTTGTTAAGCCTCTTTAAATAAATTATAGTTATTAGATTGACACAATTAATCATTATAATTCATTTTTTCAGGGTATAACTTCATGCAAACTCTTAGCTATTTTCCAAAAACAATAATTTACATTAAAAATTAGTAAATGACTGATACTAAAATATATTCGACGTTTATGAGGCAAGCTCTAGATCAGGCAAAAGCATCCTATGCTGAAGACGAAGTTCCAGTCGGTGCAGTTGTTGTATATGAAAATAAAATTATTGGCGTTGGAAGAAATAAGTCAATCTCTCAAAATAACCCAATAGCTCATGCTGAAATAATTGCAATACAACAAGCTTCCAACTATCTAAAAAATTACCGCCTCGTTAATTGTGATTTATACGTAACTTTAGAGCCCTGCATTATGTGTTTGGGGGCTATTTTTCATGCAAGAATAAATAGATTATTCTTTGGTGCCTGGGACACTAAAACAGGAGCTTGTGGGGGGAAAATTAATTTAATGCAAGACAAAGCTCTTAATTATCATTGCACATCAACAGGAGGAATTCTTGAAGAACAATCAGCACAATTACTTCAAAAATTTTTTAAGGAGAAAAGAGTAAAAAAAAACCGCGACTAAATCGCGGTTTTTTAATATAAAAGAACTATTCTCTACCCATTAGTGCCATTAATAAGTGTAATAAATGTACAAACAAATTATAAATATTTAAGTAAAGAGACAGCGTAGCCATAACATAGTTTGTTTCTCCACCTCTAACTATACGATTAACATCGTATAAAATAAAACCTGAAAATATTAGTACGGCAATAGATGAAATAGCTAATGACAAGGCCGGAATCTGAAAGAACATATTTGCTAACATTGCTAATACTAATAGAATAAGACCAATCATTAGAAATTTTCCCATCGATGAAAAATCTCTCTTAGATGTTGTTGCAATACCAGCTAAGGTAACGAAAATCACACCAGTTCCGCCAGCAGCTAGGCTGACTATTTGCCCACCATTGCTCATACTAAAGGCTACTTGGAGGATTGGGCCAAGCATAATACCCAATAAAAATGTTAAACCAAGCAAAAATACTACGCCCATACTATTGTTACGATTTTTTCTAATTAAAAAGAACATCCCGAAAATACCAGCAAGGGTCACCAGCATAAACATGATTGGGCTAGCTTGAGCAAAGCCAAAATTCATACTCATACCAATTAATGCCCCTATTACCGTAGGAAACAACGAAACACCTAATAACGCATATGTATTTCTTAGTACTTTATTAGCGCCAGTTAATGCTGACGCATTAGAAGCTACATTCATGTTGTTTTGCATAATTCTTCAATTCCTTTAATTTATTTATTAAATACACTTAATAGGATAGGGCTGTTAAGTAAAAGTTTCAAGTAAAAATATAAAGTATTTAATCATTTTGTAATATTAGTAACAAATTTTTGTGCTTCTGCTAGGGAATGGCCCTTGTAATTATTAGCTTTAGCTTGAATTTTGTTTAGCTTCATCTTGTTAATCCTCAGGACTGAGGCTTCTGTAACCTGCCATTTCAATTCATTTAAGAGTGAGTCAACATCATTTAGTGAATTACAAACGAGGACCATGTCACACCCAGCATTAAGCGCCATCAAAACTCTTATCTTAATATCTTTACTGCAAATAACAGCTGCATTCATACTCATATCATCACTGAATATAGCCCCTTTAAAACCTAAATATCCCCTCAGTTGCCGCTGAAGCCAAAAAGACGATAGACCTGATGGCATTTTATCGCATGCAGAATAAATGACATGGGAAGGCATAATTCCAAATAAACCAATTTGAATTAACGATTCAAAAATTTTCATATCTGCATTTTTTATATCTTCAAAATTCCTGGAGTCAATAGCAATTTCTTGATGTGTATCAGCTTTTATATACCCGTGACCTGGAAAATGCTTGCCTACACCTTCCATTCCACCATGATTTAAACCTTGATGAAGTGCAGTCGATAATTCAGTAATAGGGTCAACGTTCTGGTGGAATGATCTATTACCAATAACAGAACTAGTCCCATAATCAATATCTAAAACTGGAGTAAAACTGAAATCAATTCCAAGTTCACCTAGCTCCTTTGCAATTATCCATCCCGTAAGATTAGCAATTTTTATTGCTTGGCTCTTATTATGATTGTAATTTTTTCCAATTAAGCCCATATCCGGTAGAAGAGTAAATGACTCCCTAAATCTTTGTACCCGACCCCCTTCGTGATCCACGGAAATAAGTAAACCATCTCTTACCTCTCTGATAGCTAGAATTAATTCAGAAAGCTGATTTCGATCACTAAAGTTTCTAGCGAAGAGGATAATACCGCCAACTAAAGGATGTTTAATTCTTCTAATATCTTCTGGTTTTAAGTCAAACCCTTCAACGTCGATCATTAAACAGGTCATATATATTTTCTTTTATTTAAAATTAACTTTCTTTTATATCCCAATATTTATGTAGGTAATCACCAATAAAATTTATACAGTAAACTAAAGACATAATACTAGCGCCCACCAGGATAGAGTAGTGAGGGGACACTAATAAGTAACTTACACTGTCTCTCATCATAGCACCCCATGAAGCATCAGGAGCTGGAATTCCCAATCCTAAAAATGATAGGCTTGCTTCCGCAATAATAAGACCAGCAATTGCATAGGTTCCCTCAACGATTAGAGGGGTTCTGAGTGCGGGTAGGATGTGTCTGATGATTTTCCAAGAATGTGAGCACCCCATTGATTCAGCTGCATTAATAAAATCATAATTCTTAATCAATAGTGTTTGTCCTCTAGCCAACCTAGCATATCCAACCCACCCTCCAACTGAAAGTGCAATTATTAAATTTAACTTTCCTGCAGGCAGCATTGCTGCAAAAGCAATAGCAAGTAATATTCCTGGGAATGACATAAATAAATTAATAATAAAACTAATGAAGGCATCAAATTTTCCACCAAAATAACCTGCAAGTGTTCCTAACGTAATACCAATAACTGAAGTAAAAATAGTAACGAAAAATATTATCTCAATAGAATTATGAAAGCCCTCCACAAGCCTAAAAAATATTGGTCTTCCATAGTCATCTCTTCCAAACCAATTATCTATATCGGGTGGAGATAAAATTAATGTGGGGTCAATATAATTAGGATCAACATCTGTTAAATAATTAAATAAGAAAGAAAAAATCCAAAAAATAACAATTAATTTAGCTAATAAATTCATATCACTTTAACTTCACTCTTGGGTCAACTAGGCCATAAATGACCTCAGTTAATAAATTAATTCCTATATAAGATATTGCTATTATAAGAACACATGCTTGAGTTATTGGGTAATCTCTAGTCTGTATTGATTCAACCAATAATCTGCCAAGCCCATCCCAACTAAAAAGAGTTTCAGTGATAACTGCTCCAGATAAAAGTGAGCCAAATTGGAGGCCAATAATAGTTACAATTGGTATTAAAACTAATCGTAATACATGGTGAATAATAATTGGCCATTTATCTAGCCCTTTTGCTTTAGCAGTTCTTACCACATCAGAATCGATAAATTCGATCATACAATTTCTTGTCATTTTAATAATAATCGCAAGTAAGCCTAATGCTAAGGTTAACGCAGGAAGGATAATTGAGGAGGATGAACCCATCCCATTAACAGGAAGCCAACCTAACCATATTGAAAATAATATAATTAATAAGGGACCTAAAAAGAAATGTGGTGCAGAAATAAATACTAAACTTACATTAATAATAATTTTATCAATGAATGTATCTCTATACATTGCCGCAGCAATTCCAGCGCTAATACCAAAAAATATAGCTATTGAAAGAGCGGTAATAGCTAGTGTATAAGTATTCTTAATTGCTTCTAGCAATTTATCAATTACAGGCGTTTGATTAATAATTGAATATCCAAAATCTCCATTTATAATTTGAACAAATGACCTCCACAACTGAATATAAATTGGCTGATCTAATCCTAACTGACTTCTTAATTTATTTTGATCTGCCAATGAAGATGATTCACCAAGCATAACTTGAATTGGGTCGCCAGGAATTAAGTGAACTAACAAAGATGTTAATATAAAAATTCCTAATAGCTGAAATGCAATAAAAAAAAATTTTGAAAAAATATTATTCTGCATTAATAAACACGTCTGCGCCAACCTCTACATATTTATACAAGGAGAGGACGTCATGATTTGACATTCTTATACAGCCATGAGAAGCCGGAGCACCTAGTAGCTCTTCTTCATTGGTTCCATGAATATAAATAAACCGCTGCATAGAATCAAACCTCCCTAAACGATTAAAGCCAATCTCTTTTCCAGAAAGCCAAAGAATTCGGGTGAGAATCCAGTCGTCCTTTGGGGCCTTGTCATTAAGGCTCTTACTCCAAATATCACCGGTGACCCTCCTTCCTTCGTAAACTGAATATATCGGGTTATTGTCGCCAATTTTCGCTCTGATGACATGATGCCCTAAAGGGGTTTTATAACTTCCTTTTAACTGACCAATACCGGCTTTTGCAGATGAAATTTTATAAGTAAATTTAACCTTATTATTAAAAAGTAACAATAAATTTTGGGATTTTATAGAAATAATAATCTTATATTCCATTATATTTTCTTAGCAGACATAAGCCCATCCCAACTTCCATTAGGGTAAATTATAAAATCTTTAATGTTTTCTCTATAAGCGGAGAAATTTCCTTCATACCACAAAGGTATAGAGCCAATTTTTTTTGATACTTCTAAAATAACAGGGCTCCAATCATTATTTATTTTAGCGTTATTAATATAAATATCCATAGATAAATCAGAATATTTTCCTCTATTTAATCCCCTTGGCGGAGTGAAGTTAGAAGAAAAAATTTTCTCATAAATCTCAGGACTTCTTATCCCAACCCACGTTAATCCATATAATTGAAAATTACCTGACTGAATGTCTTGAAAGTAGGTTCCCCAATCAAGAGTTTTTATATTTAGGTCTATTCCAACCTTAGCTAATTGTGCCTGAATAATAGTTGCAATTTTCAACCTAAAAGGATCAGTTGAAGTTTTGTATGTTAAATTTATTCTCTGATTTGGCAAGATTTTACTTAAAATTTCTCTTGCTTTATTTGGGTTATATTCTGCCCCCTGAATATCCTGACTAGCCCAATGCTCTGGTGGCAGTATTTGTTCGGCTATACGAGTTTTAGTATTAAAAAAATATTTTGTAATTGATGCGCGATCAATTGACATAGCCAATGCTTTTCTAAAATTATGATTCCCTAGCAGGGGATCCATAAAATTAAATCCAATGTAAGAAACATTTACACCTTTTGTTATCTGATGCTTTATATTGCTTTGTTGAGTTAAGAAATTTATTAGCTCTAATGGTAGGTCATTTTGAATAATATCTATTTCAGCATTAATAAGTTTAAGAACTCTAACTGTTGGGTCTTTAATTTCAACTAATTCAAACAATTGACTATCTAAAATTCTTCTTATTTGGATATTAGGCTTACTCGAGATAAATTCAAAAGGGCCGGAACCCATTGGCTGAGTGGAAAAGCTATGTCCGTTTTCAATATGTGATTTTGGTAGAATTGAAAATGATAATTTTGATACGAAATTATGATCTGATTTTTTTAATAAAATTTCAAACATATTAGATGAGATTTTATTTACAGCCCTAATCAACTTAAGTTCATTTGAATACGGTGATGTAGATGAGTGCTTTAAATGTCTAATTGTAGAAATTATGTCATTAATTCCTAGTGGTGTTCCATTGTGAAATTTTGGTGGATACTCAGTTACCGTAAAATTAAATTCTTTACTAGATATTTTTTTTATCTTTACGAGATCTGACCCAATTGTAAAATCATCATTAAAGTAAATCAGGGGGGTATAAATAAGATTACTTAATCTTTCCGATGCAGCATCTGATGAAAACCTTGGATCTAAAGTTTGAGGCTTCTGGGCAATACCAAAATAAATAGTCCGATCATTTTGACTATTTTTACAACCTACAATCAGGGGGAAAGTAAAAAAAAGAATTAATAGGAAAGCAAAATTAATTTTACTCATTAAGTTCAAAAAGCGAAATTGATTCGACATGTGAGGTGTGTGGAAACATATTTAAAATTCCTGATTTTGAAAACTTGTACCCCTTTTCATTGGTTAATATATTAGCGTCTCTTGCCAGGGTTGCAGCATTACATGAAATATAAACTATTCTCTTTGGCTGTATATCTGAGTTAATTAAATTAATTAAATTAGACGCACCATCTCTAGGAGGGTCAATTAGCCATTTGTCAGCATTACCTAAAAGCTTTATGTCGCCATGACTAGCGTTAAATAAATCAATCTTCATGAAATTAACATTTTCACTTAAATTATTTTTTTCTGCATTCTTAAGTCCTGATTCAACTAAGGCATTATCCCCTTCAACCCCAACCACAGAAGAACCGAATGTGGCGATGGGTAATGTAAAATTACCAAGGCCAGAGAAGAAATCAATAATAAGCTCATTTTTTTTTGGTTTTAATAATGCCATTGCCATCCTTATAAGTACAAGATTAATAAATGGATTGATTTGAGTAAAGCTTGTTGGCTGAAAAAAGAAATTTAATCCAAATTCAATATTTGAATAAATTATTTCAGCGTCCATTGTTTTTATAAGTGGCTTTATAGTGTCATAGCCTTTAGTCTGTGTCCAAAATTCAATTCCGTGAGCCTCTTGGAATAATTGAAGGCTTTTTTCATCGCCATCAGATAGCCCTTCTAATATCCTAACTACCATAATGTGTCTTTTTTGGTTTGATGCATATTCAATTTGTGGAATTTTATCTTTTATTGACAGCGTATTAAATAACAACTGAAGCGGCTCTAATAGCATCGATATTTTCGTTGGTACAACAGCGCACATTTTCATATCCGTTAGAAAATGTGACTTTTTTTCATTAAAACCAATGAGTACTTTATTTTTCTTTTTTACAAATTTCACACGAAATCTAGCTTTATGTCTATATGAATGCAGTGGGCCTGATATTGGAGATAGAATAGTTTCTGGCCTTACTTTTCCAACGTGTTGGAGTGTTTCTTCAAATGATTTCTGTTTGTATGCTAGCTGAGTGGACATTTCAAAATGCTGCATTGAGCATCCGCCACAGATACCATAAACAGAACATATCGGCTTTACTCTTTGGGTCGATTCGTTAAGAATTTCTTCGGAGCGTGCAAAAAGTATATTTTTCTTTTTTTTTAATACTTTGAAACAGACCGTTTCACCTATTAATGCATTATCAACAAATATGATTTTTTCGTTTAAGTGGCCAATACCCCTTCCCTCATTATCTATCGATGTTATTCTGAGTGTGTTAGATAAATCAGTTTCCATTCACTGCTTCCAGCTATGCTGGAAATATTCCAGTAGATAGATAACGATCACCTCGATCACAGGCGATAGAAACAATAACTGCATCTGGATTTTTCTTTGCAATTTCTAAAGCAATAAATAATGCACCACCAGTAGAGCCTCCTGAAAATATCCCTTCATTTTTAGCAAGAGATCGAGCAGTTTCTTCTGCATCAAATTGACTTACATTAAGAATTTCATCAATATTTTTATTGTTAAATATTTTAGGTAGGTATTCTTCCGGCCATTTTCTTATACCAGGAATTTGTGCACCCTCTTCCGGCTGCACTCCAATAATTTTAATTTTTGGGTTCATTTCTTTTAGATATCGAGAGGTTCCAACAATAGTCCCTGTAGTCCCCATGCTTGAAATAAAATGTGTTATTTTCTTTTGTGTATCCCTCCAAATCTCCGGGCCAGTCCCTTCATAGTGTGCAAGTGGATTGTCAGTATTTGAGAACTGATCCAGAACACAACCCTTGCCCTGGGCAGCAAGATTTGTTGCAGTGTCCCTAGCGAGTTCCATACTGCCCTCGGATGAGGTAAGAATAAGCTCTGCACCGAATGCTTTCATAGTCTGACGCCTTTCAATGGACTGATTTTCAGGCATAACAAGAACCATTTTATAACCCTTCATTGCGGCCACCATAGCTAATGCAATCCCTGTATTTCCAGATGTAGCCTCAATTAGTGTATCACCTGGCTTTATTTCTCCCCTTAACTCCGCATGATGGATCATAGAATGAGCAGGTCTATCCTTAACAGACCCAGCAGGGTTATTGCCCTCCAATTTGAGATAAATACTACCCATTCCCTTACCGCTAAGCCTCTGTATTTTTGCTAAGGGAGTATTTCCAATTGTCGATTCAAGTGTGTTCAATTTTTTTAATCTTTAGAAAAGTAATAATTGCTATTGTTAAAAAAAATAAATATCCTATTAGGGCTAATTGAGGCAACGTTATACCAATGAAGCTCCAGTCAATACTCGAACAGTCGCCTGTGCCTTTAAACAATAAATTCATTGCTTGGGTTAAGGGAAAATTCTCAAACATGTAATCTAAGTCTATCCCACATTCTGCAGGTACGTTAATCCACTTTTCCTGAATCATTATATGTCTACCAGAGAAAATTATCCCGGCTATGCTAGCCGTTGCTAGCAATAATAGATGTGTGATACGAGTTAAAAAGCTATGCTTAAGGAGGAGAAAAAAAATAAAAATAAAGCCAATAGCAATAAAAATAATTCTCTGCGTAATACACAGAGGACAAGGCTCTAATTTGTAAATTAACTGAATTAATAAGGCTACCCCAATCATAATGAAGGATAGGGTTGCACCAAATAGGTTTACTTTAGAGAATGACGTAAGATTTTTCATGGTTGTGCATATTTTTTCATATTAAAGACTTATAATTGAATTATTATTAAATAATAAATAAACACTTCCATGATAAATGAAGAAGCGAGTGATAGCCAAAAAATATTTTCTGTTACAGAGATTAATAGAATGGTTAAGAATGTCCTTCAGCATAATTTTCAAATTATATGGATTAAAGGTGAAGTTTCGAACTTTATCTCTGCAGCTTCCGGGCATTGGTATTTCTCTTTAAAGGATAGTGGCGCCCAAGTAAGATGTGCAATGTTTAGAGGCAGTAATAATAAGATTGATTGGATCCCTAAGAATGGTGACCTTATTGAAGCAAGAGCGCAGGTTGGGCTTTATGAAGCTAGAGGTGAATACCAACTAAATATAGAATATATTCAGCGAGCCGGGATGGGAGCATTATTTGAAAAATTTAATCAATTAAAAATTAAACTTGAAGGTCTAGGCTTATTTGATGAAGCTTCTAAGAAACCAATAGTTGGTTATCCTTCATCAATTGGAGTAATTACATCTCCAGATGGAGCGGTGTTGAAGGATGTTATTTCAACCCTGAGAAGAAGGAATAAGTATGTGTCTATTATTGTCTACCCGACATTAGTTCAAGGAGAAGCTGCGCCAGAAGGAATAATTAAAGCACTGAATATCGCAAACACTAGAAATGAAGTAGATACAATTATTCTCTGTAGAGGAGGTGGTTCAATTGAAGACTTATGGGCTTTTAATTCTGAGGCATTAGCCTTTGAAATTTTTAATTCTTCTATTCCTATTATTTCCGCCGTTGGCCATCAAACAGACTTTACTATTTCGGATTTCGTTTCAGATATTAGGGCTGCAACTCCAACGGCCGCTGCAGAATTAATAAGTGAAAGTCTGGATCAGGTAGTTAGTCAAATAGAAACCTATAAAAAAACAATGTCTAAAATTATCAAGGAAAAGTTACAGTACTTATTCCAAAAAATTGATACATATGAGAAAAGGCTTGTATCTCCATCTCAAAAATTATTGATGCGATTAGAGTTAACCAGTAATCTTAAAAAAAGATTAGAATTTAATTTTGAAAAAAAAATAGATATATATAAAAATATAATTAGTGGTTTACAACAAAGCCTATTGCACCTAAACCCAAACTCTATTCTTTCTAGAGGCTACTCAATAGTCTTTGATAAAAATAAAAATATTATTAATAGCAGCTCAAATGTAGATTCAGATGATAAAATTAGCATTCAATTCCATCGCGGTAATGCGCAAGCAAAAATTATAGACTCCCTTAATGAAAATATAGAATGAAAATATCGCGTAAAAATAATTCTGGGTTATTCGTCCTATCAGTAGCTGCCTTAGGCATAGTATTTGGTGATATTGGCACGAGTCCCCTCTACGCAATTAAAATGATTTTTAGTATCGGTAATAATGCTTTAACTCTAAACAATGAAAATGTCCTTGGAATTCTATCCCTAATATTTTGGTCTTTAGCACTAATAGTATCAATAAAATATATTACCTTCATTATGCGAGCCAATAATAATGGTGAGGGCGGTATTATGGCGCTTTTATCACTAGCAAATAGAAACGCTAAAACACGAAGAAAAAAATTAATCATAATGACTATCGGAATGTTGGGCGCCTGCATGTTTTATGCTGATGGCATGATAACTCCAGCAATTTCAGTGCTCTCGGCCATTGAAGGTATAGAATTAGTCACTCCAGCGTTTCACACCTTTATTGTTCCCATAACCCTTATAATTATATTCGGATTATTTTGGGCTCAAAGTAAAGGCACTAGCGCAGTTGGGTTTATGTTTGGGCCAGTAATGCTTGTATGGTTTATAACCCTAGCAGCCTTAGGTCTATACAATATTTTTCAGGCACCATTTGTCTTAAATGCCCTAAATCCTTTCTACGCTTTTAATTTCTTTCAGACCCAATTTAATATTGCATTCATTACTTTAGGCGCAGTTGTCTTGTGTGTTACTGGAGCAGAATCACTCTATGCCGACATGGGACATTTTGGTAGAAACCCAATTAAGATTACTTGGTTTAGCTTTGTGTTCCCTGCTCT